>Ga0247780_1000523_pt1 | contig 35299 bp, 45 predicted proteins | sample UWRJL079202R5_FD_179927 | JGI IMG/M metagenome (GOLD analysis project Ga0247780, IMG submission 179927) | Plant litter microbial communities from Arlington Agricultural Research Station in Wisconsin, United States - UWRJ-L079-202R-5 | ecosystem: Environmental > Terrestrial > Plant litter >...
CCCCACCAGCCCTCCCCAGCTCCCAGCTCCCAGCTCACGCCTCACGGCTCGCCGCTTCACACTCCCCGCCCTGGCCAAGCACTGCTTTCTGACGCGACTCTGCAGACATCCATCTCCCTCGGAGGCACGCAACCCAAGGTCCACAGTCGACTTGTCCTTCGTGCCGGCCGCGACCCAGCCAACCACTGTCGTCGCATCGCCGTTTGGTGTAACAGCGACCCGAGAGAGCACAGAGACACACTCGGCGGAGGGCCCTGTTGTCGAACCCGGCGACACGGAAATATAGCACTAGCGAAGCCGCCTGGCTGGCAGATCGGAGCACCCCCCGCCTGAGCTGGACCGTTACTGGCCCGGTATTTGCCCACGAGCAAGACGTACGGAGCTGCCTACGTACTGAGCGCTAGATCCTACTCCTTGGTAGGACCCGCAGGCACGCATCCAACCACCCCCCTCACTCCGCCGCAAGTCAGCGGAAATCAGGGTACCCTTCGGGCTCCGTCTGGCAGTTCTCCAGAACTCGGGCTCCTCCCGTCGTCGGCTCATCGCCACCCCCTTCCCACACCCCGTCGCGCCAGCCCCAAGCTTCCCGTCACAGCCTGAAAGTCGTGCAGGGCAAGCCAGTAAGAACGGTCCGGAGACTCGTGAAAGAGCATACGCTTGACGCAGCTCTCTGCAGCTCCCAAGGCGCCAGGGAAAAAGGTCTCAAGCCCTACCGCCCCCTACCACCCTGCAACGTGTCCAACGACACATCATCCACTTTCTGTCCCCCAGCTGTGCGAGTTGGCAGTCCAAGGAATTTACAAGAAGCCAGCAGCCGCTGCAGGTAGCCAAATATGTCCGACTCCCCCCAATCCAATCCAAAGGATGTCGAACAAGGTGCACCGTCACCCGACGAGGACGCACAAATGAACGATCCCCAGGACCCACACTCGAGCGGGCTCGCCTATGAGTTCGAGGTAAAAGAGCAGGACCGGTGGTTGCCCATAGCCAATGGTATGTCATGTCTCTCCTTTTTTCCTCCGCCATGATTCGTGAGCGCTTGTTGTGGTGTTCTGCCGTTGAAGCCTGCGCTTGCATGGCAGACGAGACCCTGTTTGACTGGCGTCCCTTCATGCTCTGCTTCCAAGACAGCCGCGCATCGCATAGCGTCTCATGTCTCACGATTCGCCCTCCAAGTCGCCCGAAGCGCCGGGCGCCTCGTTGTCGGCGGCATCGAACAAGGCCGATCGGTACGATGTTTACGATGCTAACATTCGCAACTTTGCTCCAGTCGCCCGCATCATGAAGAATGCCCTCCCGGAGAACGCAAAGATCGCAAAGGAAGCGAAGGAGTGTATGCAGGAGTGTGTGAGCGAGTTCATCTCTTTCATCACTAGTGAGGGTAAGCAAACCATCCCTGACGCCCCCGAGCAGAGCCGCATCCGATGGCCCCAAGGATCCATGGATCAAACTGACCTATCACAGCTTCGGAGAAGTGCCATCAAGAAAAAAGAAAAACAGTCAACGGCGAGGACATTCTTTTCGCGATGACCTCACTCGGGTTTGAGAACTACGCCGAGGCGCTCAAGATCTACCTGTCCAAGTACCGTGAAGTAAGTTGTTGACTTGCTTGGCGTCATCCTGCCCCCCGTTCTTTTATGTCAACAGACGCCGCTGCCACTTGCACTACCATATGCTAACTATAACAGCAGCAGTCCCAGTCCAACCGCGGCGACAATCAGCAGAACCGACCCAATAGCCAAGGCTATGGGGCTGCCGGCGGGTCGAACCCTTCTGGTGGTTTCCCCGGAGGCGATCTCGGCGGCCAGCAAGAGGGCGGCGATGGTCAAGCGTATCTCTATAGCGGCCAAGGCGGGCACAACGGGGCCGCAAACGAGTACTAATCGCTGACGGGCTCGATGTGTTTCTTTTGGACGTCGGCGTCTTGCCTTTCTTCTTCGATTGTGTGTATAAGTACAATGTCCAGATTCCGCAGAAGCCCAGTCTCCAACTCCGGATGAGCTGCAGCTCTGTTACTGGGCAAAGAGTACATGCAGGTTTATGGGTTCGAGAGAATCTGGGAAGGGAAAAGACACCGCGAGCAACATGGGAAGGATCGGTTGACTTTTTGGCTTGGGCTCTGGTACTGTTGTAGATTCCCCATTTGGCGTTCTATCACCGCCCTTTTTGACGTAAGCTAGGGAGCGGTCCCGGGCAGCGTCGGATGGGTTAGGCAGTCTGCATCATTGTTTCGGAAGCTGGGAGGCCGGAAGACTGGGTACGGCAGTTAGGTTGGCGAGTTGCGGAGTCCTTTGCGGCAGCGAGACTGGTATATCTAAGTGGGAGGCGTCTAATTGAGCGAATAATTGCTGTTTTAGTACTTTTTTTGGAGGCGCCAGATGTTGTAGTTTCCCAGAGCTGCTGTTAGAGATCCGGCTTGGTTCGTTTTGCTCTTCAACAGGAGTCAACAGAAACTCTAGCCAACCAATGGTCTTCGAGGCACGGTATGCGCAAAACGACAGGCTCTTTTATCTCAGACAAGAGTATCACGGCACTACGAATACGTCCCTTTGACAGAACACTTCGTAGTCTTTGCTCGCATCACAGGTGAGGCTCTGATACCTAAACTGAGTGTCATCCCATTTCGCCGCATAGAACGAATCGGTGTTGTTATAGCCGAGCTCTTTTACAAGTCTACTCGGTTTGTTTATGGGTCTTCTAGGGGATTAAAACATGACTGCCTTGATAGCCTCAGTTTCATCGGATTCAGTTTTGACGTTGACAGCGCGCCAATCTGATTAATCGCTTATCGAGAACTGTCGTCGAGACAGGCTCACCGCCTTCCAAGATAAGACCCACAGGAGCCGTTGCGCACGTGCCATGCAGCGGGGAAAGGTCCCTTGGCTCATCAAAATTCAGTTTGGAACATTTTTTCGCCTCCGATTTAAGGTATCCACACGGCGAGGAAAACCACCCTTCGGAGACTATCGCCTGACTTTTTGATTCTATTCATCGGACGAACAATAGGGTGCTAATACGCTACCAAAAATTATGTCTGGTCGAATTCCGCTCGCCAACATCCCTCGTCACCAAATACGCCCCGCCTCTTCTGCCTAACCGCGCCTCGAGTCGTCACCGTATCTGAACCCGAACCCATCGCCGAGGGACAACAGCTTGCGATAAACCTTACCGGCTGATCGATCGGCGCAAACAACAACCGCCCCCATCATGACGACCGAGACTCCGATGGCGCGCAAGCTTGCGTCGCCATCCGAGGCCTCTACCATCAAGCCGATTCTCCGAAAGCCCTCCTCAGTTCTTGGCGTTAAAAGACGCTCCAACGACGACGAGGATAGCTTCCAGCTGCAAAGCAGCCCCACCAAGAAGAGGAAAACGGTCATGTTCAACGAAAGCCTCAACGTGGTCAGGGAGATCAGCAACAAGTCCCTCGACGAAGCAAAGAATGAGGTCAGGAAAGCCTTGGAAGGGCACGCCCGAGGCAACGATGGCGACTACGACAACCTAAAGGAGGTCTTTGCGCCGCCGCGGCCGAAGAGCTACGACGACGATGAGGAGAGCAATGAGGATGATGACGACGACGATGGGACGAAGTCGGAGGATCTGCTGGTCTACGTTGTTGCGCTGACGAGCCTGGCGCCTTTGATCGGGAAAAAGTGCTCGGGGCTCATTAAGAATGTGCTCAAGTGCAGCTGGCTGGAGCGGGACGACAACTTCGCGCGCGCGTATATTCAGCTTATGGCGGCGCTGTCGTCTGTGCAGGGGAGCTACTTCGCGCAGGTGCTGTCGATGATGGTCGAGAAGTTCACCCCATCGAGGGGGCAGTCAGTTCCCGTCCGGGGGTTCGTGACGGTAGATTCTGGGACACAAAAGCAGCGCCTCCATCTTGGGTTGAGGTATCTTCTTGAACTTTTCCCTGCAGGCGGGCAGATCATCCTCAACCTCGTTGCGTCAAAGTTCCCCTACACGGAGGATTCCAAAGCGGTGCATATGGAGTACATCGACCACCTCTTGCGCCTCAAAAAGGACAGGCCAGAGCTTGAGAGAGATATCATGGAATTGATCCTTTCGCGGCTAGTGAAGATTGACGTTGAGATGACGCTCGATTTGGAGAACGACGACGACGAGACCACCCAGGCGGTCCTGAAGCAGCTCGAGTCGTCTGACGCTAAGGGTGAAAATGGAGACGACGAGAGCGATGCCGAATCGGAGCTGAGTGACGATGAAGACGAAGAGGAGAACCGCCGTATACGCATCATCAGGAGCAAACTGGAAACGATGGATGCGATTCTCGACCTGTTGTTCTCGATATATACCCCTATTTTCGAGGACCCTGATAGCCCCGAGGCGGTGGAGACGTTCCAGGACCTCTTAAGTGACTTTTCAAACGTCATTCTTCCGGTATGGGGTTTTGAGATACAGATCGTGCTGGTCTTCCGACTAACTGGTTCACTAGAATCTCAAATCACGGCACACGCAATACCTCCTCTTCAAGTTCGCGATGAAGTCTCACAACCTTATGGAGCTTTTTATTGGAACGCTCTTTAACATCGCGTAAGTGATGGCCTTGGCTCTTTGTCTCGTTAGAATGACAAAAAGACTAACGCCTGATCAGATTCGAGTCGAACAGGCCGCCAGTCGTGAAGCAGGCTGCAGTAGCTTATCTGGCAAGCTTCACCGCGAGAGGCGCGCAAGTCACAAGCGAGCAAGTGCAGAAGATCTCCAAAACCTTCCTAGACTACATCGACCACTACCGAGCTACACATTCTGGCTGCCGTGGTCCCGACGTACGACGTTATGGACAGTACTACGCATATTTCCAGGGGTTGCTCTACGTAAGCTTTCCCTCTTTAATGTCATACGAGTGGGCGCTGACTTGTTATTTAAAGATCTTCTGTTTTCGGTGGCGAGACTTAATCGACCGGGACCTAGCTCCTACTTCCGTGGATTGGGATGATGCGGCCTCTTTTATCGGCCAGGATTTGCCCTGGATGCCGTGGCTGAGGTCAAGACTTCAAGCCAATATTGCCAGCAAGCTCAACGTAAGTTTATTTCTCCTCCTGAGGTGCGGTAGTGCTCTCTTTGCTGACAAAGTCAAAGCCGCTCAAATGCTGCTCGCCAATCATTGTCGAGGAGTTTGCGAGGCTCTCACACCACCTCCGACTCATTTACATCTACCCCCAAATCGAGAAGAACAAGAACATCCAGCTTTCTCAGTTCTTCACGGGCAGCTATGCTATGGGTGGTGCTCTGCGTGACAGTGGGTTCGAATTGGACACGGAGAAGTGGACACACCTGGAAGCTTGCTTCCCGTTCGACCCGTTCCAGCTACCGATAGCGAAGCGTTGGCTTGACCTTCCGAACACATACATGTCATGGCAACCGTTTGCCATTCTGGAGAGGAAAGCGGATGACGAGGGTGACGATGGCGAGACGGGTGAAGGGACAGACACCGAAGAGAATGCGAGCATTCAGGAGGATACGGCGACCGATGACGAGAACAATCTCGACTAAGGGAGGATGGAAGAGGTGATTTTATTTTAGTCGTATATTGGGAGCGTCATTTTTGGGGGTCTGAGTTTGTTATACCAAGCGCGCATGGCTGGGGATTCAAAAGCACAAGTGCATGGGATATGGGGGATTTGGTTTCAACTCGAGCATGTCCTGGGCGTTTAGGTATATGGAGGCGTCGGGTATTTAGGTACGGGGAGGTGTGGCGGGCGCGTCTGACCCCAGAAGTCGGGCTACATCTTGACGATGTTGTTTTTGATGAGGATTTGAAGGTGGCTCTTAATCTCGAATACGCCAGATATATATTCATTCACCCGGGGTCAGTTGTGTCTTGTTCATTCTTTAGCTTGCGGCTGAGTCTGGGATTCCATATCGCAATGGCTGGCTGGTCGACCAGACCAATCAGTGAACGGATGGCCTGTGCTTAAAGGGGGGGGGATGGTCAATTGAGCTCGCATTCTCGCAGCCGCGTCTCGCTTTGGCGTTCAGTTTGCCTCGCCCCCCCTGTTGGATGCTCGTTTTTGATTTTCTCAGATGAGAACTGTAAGCGAAACCCGAGAATAGTTACTAACTTCGCCACCGATTGCGTTTTGGTGGGATTTGTTTTAAATATATACCCTCTATTTCAATTGTCTGCTCCCGGGACGTGGGAAGTGGGAGCGGGATTGCGGCGGAGCTTTGATTCCAACGGTCAAACACAACCGGGGTCAAGTACCTCGAGGCTCGTACCGAACGTAAACAGAGCGGAGCGGTCCGTCCGCACGCCACGCCATGGACGACAACGGCCAACAGCAGCAGCAGCAACAGTCGCAACAAGATGACAATGGCGCAGATCGCCCGTCGTTCGCGACGTTTTGGCAACGCTCCAAGGATGCACTCACCCCGCGCAAGATCACTTTCGTGTCGAGTGGGAGTGGGAGCGGGAGCGGAATTGGGGCGGGCACGAGCGGGGCGTCCACAAATGCTGATGCGAATGCGGGTGCTGGTGAGTTTGGGGATCTCCTTCTTCCAAATACTTTCCAGTTTGGCTATACGTGATTTGTTTTTGGGAGGGGTGAGCAGGTGGGTGGATTGGTGGGATTTAAGGCTTGGTCAGGGTTGACGGTATTTGGATTTTGGATTTGGATTTCTGGCAAGCAGATGGGAATGGGGACGGGGATGGTGTTTACGGCAGCGGCCGACTGATGGATGGATCGCCGTCCCGTCTCGCTAGGGCGAGGTGTTGGTGATTTCGTTGGGTGTCGGTTTCTTGGATTGACAAATTCCTCATGCAGTGACGACGTTGGGTTTATGTTGGTTTCACTCGTTCATTCATTCATTCCCCCGTTCCCTATTCCCCACCAAGAGGCGTTCCTGGCTTGCTTGCGGCTGCTGATTAGAGTGGATGGGTCGGGCCTTGGCTGTCACTAATCAGGTCGGTACGACGCCGGGGCGATTTGTATTCTTGTGTTCGGGTGGGACCTGCACATGTACCACGTACCCGGGGTGTCTCACCAGATGGAATCCCTTTCCCTTGGCGTCTGTAGCGGGATGCGAGTATGCGAGGGTGGTGTCGTCGGCCGGTACTTATTCCGCACATGTCCCTCGAGTGAGGTGTCATAGTGCTGCACATTTCCAATATCTGTCTCGGACTCGCTCGGGTTGTCTCCCCCGCTCCTCTCTTCTGCAGATGCGCTACGTCTCTTTCATGTCCACCTCGATCCTGTCTGTGGTGTTCAGGACTGAGAAGAATGGCATAGGCACCGGAGACATCTCCGACTCGAAAGTTGGATCCGACCTCGACAAAGCCCAGCTCCGGCGTGCTCAAGTGCGCAAAGCTCAGATCCAGCACCGCCAACGCAAGGCAGACTACATCAAGCAGCTTGAGGTCGACGTGGCTCGCATCCGCGATCTCATCGCCGACGCTCAGCGAGAGGCCCAGAACCTGAAGCGTGAGAACGACACCATGAAGTCACAGCTACGCCAGCCAGTCGCTGGCCCCCGCAAGATCAGACCACCGCCGTCGGCCGAGAAGGACCCCCTATTCACCACCGACGATATCGACTCCAGCTACAGCCTCCTTGGACTCGAAGACATCACCATGACCCTGGAATTTGACGACGTCATGAACGCGCCGTCCTTCCGGATCAGCAGCTCTCCATCCGACAGCCACTACGAGTCTTCAAACCAAAGCCTCTACCTCCCAGATGCCCCCTCCCCAGCGAGGATACCAAACACCACCCCCGACCAAACCCAAGAAGCCATCAACTTCATCCTCGCGTAAGCCCCTTTCCCCCCTTCCCCCCAGTCCACCCACTCACCCCATCCAGCCTCGAACACATCTGCCGCGACCACTTCCACCCCTCCCCCGGGAAATTGCCAGGGCACACTCTCATGGCCTCCAGCCTCGCGCTGCGCACCGCCCCTCCAGCAATCTACGACGCCGCCTCACGCGCCTCCCCCCTCCTCCGCAGTGCGAAGCCCTCAGACCTCCCGCGCAACAGCGCAGATTGCTCCTGGCAGACTACTGGCCTGACGCTGCACTCGCTCTACGGTCTGGCGTGCTCCATCTCGGAGGCCGATCTGGAAATCACGCCCGTGCAGGCGTGGTTTGAGCTGGCGGGGAGGTATCCGAGGGAGGTTCTCATGCGGAGGGAGGTGCTGGATGGGCTGAAGAGGGAGTTGGCGCCTGTGGTGAAATGTCCGCACTTTGGGGCCGTGATGGAGAGGGCGGCGTATGAGAGTGTGGTGGGGAGGGTGTTAGGCGCGCCGGAGATGGTGGAGATGGAGATGGGGCAGGGGGGAGAGCATGGGGGGGGAGGGGCATGGGCAGGGATGAGTTGTGGTGGTGAGTGACTGACTGACTGGCTTGGGGGACTGGAGATGTGATGATGGGTGGGTGAGATCGAGTAAGCCGGGGAGGTGGTGAGGTGGGTGTAGAATCTGTGTTGGTCAAGGGCATTCTTGAGACCCCGTATCGGGAAGCCAGCCCATAGACGGGAGCGGACGAAAGCGGACATGAAGATGGGATCTATCGGCACTCGTTCAGCACGATAATCCATAATCCAAAGACTAGCCAGGATATTAGATACATATTGCGGAATACGCGGTGACAGCCGCATTCGTCTGTTTCGTTTCGACCAACCGCAATCCTTCCGATACGCAATCGAGACTTTGACATGTCGTCGTTGGCCTTGATGACAGGGGCCAAGATGCAGCTGGGGGTGATCTAGTTGCACTGCATTGGCAGGTGGATTTCATTGGACCGGGACGTGGGGGGGTTACACCATGTTTTGGAATCATGATTCCGTTTGTGAAACACATCTCGGGTGACTGCATGTGCCATGTCTTGGCGGTGGATTTTTAGTCATATGTGTGAGATTGGTATCGAGTAATCTGATCCTTCATCCGAGCTTGAACATATTCATGACCTCAGCCTTCCTCTTTACAGTACAGCATCAATGTATTCTCGTTGCGTCAGCGACCGGTCGAAGTTGTGGTCACCATAATTCCCGTCACAGAGGTAGGCGACTTCGGATGCCGAGGTTCTGTGAAGCCCAGCCGATACCAGATGGTCGCTGTCAACCACACCAAGAAACTCAAGACGAGAAAGCTTGAATAAGATGCCATTCCGAACTCCTCCCTCCAGGAAAGCCCTGTCGTAGAATGCTACCGATACTTGGACACCATCTCAAAAGCCTTGCCCACACTGTTCCTAGGGGAAAAAAAGAATATTGCCAGCCAGCAGCCAAGTACCACCGTGAAGATGAACCACCCAAGCGTCTCAATAACCACCGGTTGCTGCGCTACGATAGGATGGAAGAAGCCCGCCGCTTCCCACGCCATGTGTGCCCACACGCATAAGCAGAAGGCGGATCCGAGGTCCCGAAAACGCGGTTCCGTGTTGTACAGGGGGTCGCGCATCGCAATGAGCTTTATATGATAGAAAGCAGAGGCCAGCAGGTGGGAGGCGAACATCCACAGGACCATCCATGGTTGGAAGAATGGTGGATGAAATAAAACAGGACGAATGCCGTTGGACCAGACGTTTCTGAAGGTGACTGCGAGGACGACTACTTCCGAGAAGACCCCAATGCGTGGAAGAAACGGGTAGCAGAGGAGGGGAATCAGTAGCAAGGCGGTTCCGAGCGCCGTCGGGGAGTAGTTGAGGTTGAGGAAGTCCGAGAATGCATGCGTCGCCCACTGGCACGTGGTAGTAGCTTCTGCCATTGTGGCGGTGAGTCTAGACGGGGTTGTGATGCGTTTCTGGTGGAAAAAGACTGAATGTGGTGTTTCTGTCTTCGACAGGCTTTTTTCTTGTTCATGCCAGGGTGAGTTTGACCTTCCATTTGTTGAACTCATAGGGGGGAAAGGCCGCCCTGGCACCTGCCAGTTTAGTTGGCATTCCCAGAGGATGTTTTTAGAGACAGCAGGAGCATTGAAGAAAATGAGACAGAATTTTGTTGGCCACGGAGGAACACCTGCCAGAGTTCGATGCCAAAGTGGTCAGCACTGTCTTTACGAAGGTTCGGGCCAAAAGAAAGGGTCCTCTGAACTAGTGCGAAATATGCCTTGTTACTGTCAAGACCAACCATGGTTTTGGTTATGGCAGGCTACCTCCCATTCCGAAAGGGCCTACCTGTTTCTGAGTAGGTAGGTATTTCGGGGTGTTGGAAAGGCCTTCCTGCATTCTAAAAAGGCCTTTCACGATACAGTCAAGACTTTGTAATGTGATAAGCCTTGGGGGGCCTTGCTGTTTCGGCGCAGAGCTGTGTGAGGATTCCGACAACGTGTTTTCGCCTGGAGAGGAGGGACCCTTTCTTTTGGCCCGAGCCTTCGTACACTCGGTTCGAGCCTTCGGGCACAATCAATAATGTATGACTTCATCCAGGGTATTTATTCCGGGAAGAAAAAAGAGCTACATGGCACCGGCCGGGATAAATTCTTAGGTACCTATCGAAAGGGCTATACATTTGAAATAATCGACATGGTCACATATTGGACTGCCGATTGCGTATATGGGAGCAGGGGTCACATTTGGAATCATCACTCGAATATTGGTGGTGGTAGTTCACCCCTGCCCCTTCCAAACATCACACCCGATTTCACTCTAGTTCAAAGAATGTGATAAGGGCAGGAGTCATGGACTGCCTTCGGATGGCGAGTGACAAAGCAACTGATGTTAGCACCTACTCAGGGGCAAGTCCAGGAACGCCTTCCTCTTTTCCAACAGTTCGAACACTCGCTCCCTAGGCAGGGGAAAGGGCGAAAGTGGGCAAGGGTGATATCTCCCCCAAGTCAGCCCGCCCGCCATGCCTCGACTCGCTGCGTCTCGAATCACCACTCGCAGTGCCGGCAACGTCACCAGCCTCCATTATTTGTCGCACTGCATTGCATTCTGTATCTGTATTCTGCTCTCTCTTGGATCCCCACTCATTGTCCGACTCAACGCTCGACGCAATGAAGATGCTCCAGAGGCTTGCTCTAGCTGCCTAGGGCTCAGCAGCACTTCTGTCGACCTTGTCTGCCGCGGAGGCCGAGGAAGACGAGATCTCCGTCAGAATAGGCATACGTCCATATATAGGAAAATACGACGTATGTTATTCATTGCCTATCGAGCCCCGTTCAATGCTCAAGTTACTGACACCGTGAGCGCCCCCAGTCGAGAGGGTTTTACAACTTCACCAACATCCGCTATGGGATGCCTCCTCTGGGCGACTGGCGCTTCCGAAAACCCAGAGCCGTCCCCGACGACGCCCTAGTGACTAATGCTGGGCCTCACATCTGTCCCCAGGCCTTCCCTGATTGGGAGTGCGAAAAGCTTGCAACATTCATCAGGCCCAGGAGCGATGGCGAAGGAACCGAGTCGGCAGTACACAAAGAGACGCTCGAGGCTTGCAGACGCAGCGTAGCAAAACTGCTCAGGGATTCCGGCCAGACTGAAGACTGCTTGTTCCTCGACTTGTTTGTCCCTGCCACCTTGATTGATAGCTTGGATGGGGACCCTCTTCGCTGCGGCAATGCTTTAGCTCCCGTGGTTGTCACATTCGGTCAACATGAGCATAAATTCACCAGTGGTATGCTTTCCCTCATGGTCTCTCCCCGGGCCCAATGTCGGTGCTGAACCAGAGATAGGATCCAAGGGCAACAATCAGGACAAGTCAAAGGCTGCAACTGTCGCCCTCCACACAGCTCCGGGTGTCTTTGAAAGTCAATGTGGCGATGAGTCCCAGATCTCTGTCTCTGCCAACTGTAAGTCAAGACCGGTCGAGCGTTATCCAGTGCCTGATGTTAATTCTTTCTCTCCACAGTTCGACTCGGCATGTTTGGCTGGCTTGCAGACGATGCTGACCCTGCATCTGCAAATGCTGGGCTCTGGGACCAACGCCTCGCTCTCGAATGGGTCCAAGCCAACATCCAAAAGTTTGGCGGAGACCCGAGACGTGTGACTGTCGTTGGAGCCGGGCAGTCGGCCGGAGCACTCATGGTACGCCCCTTGATAGCACCGCACTGCATCCCCACTGGACTACCCCCCTTGCTGACCGTGTCTCTCTTCCCAGCACCAAATCACAGCGTTTGGTGGGGAAAAGAACCCATACCCATCACCGTATCATCCATCTGGAACAACTCCATTCTCCCAGGCAATCATTGTCGCTCCGGAATGGCACTTCTCGCTCGACACTGGGGCCACATTTGATGCCGTTATGCAACTCGCTTCCGAAGTGACTGGGACGACAATTCGAGAGGTCGAGCAACTTCGAGCACTTGAATCCTATACTCTAATCATTTTAAACCAGAAGGTGATCGCTTCAGCCCCCCGCAATATGAGAATGTTTGGTCCCGTTTCCGGCGGTGATTTTGCGCCTCGACATCCCGCTCTATCCCTGAAAAGTGGGCAATTCGACAAAGCTGTCAAGGTGAGCTACAACTTAGGCGGCGGCAACCGTCATGTCAACATTTGGTTTGCTAATGGGCACTTATAGCTCATTGTTGGCTACGGATCCGCCGACGGATTTGACCTCGCAACCTTAGACGACAGCCGTGATGAAATTGACCGCAACTTGTCAGACCTGATGCGTGGTTTCACACGAGATTCTCTGCAGGAGATCGAAAAATACCTATACAGCGACGAGATGCGCACCATGCTTGCGTATACATACGGCCCGCCGTCAACACTTCCAGCAGATATGCAATTCCCCGACACAGTTATCGCTGGGTCCAATATGGTGAGAGAGATATTCATGGGCTGTAACGCGAGAAGTCTCGCGCTCGCGCTCCCCGGCTCCACGTATATGTACGACTCTGCTCATGTGCCGGATTCCGGAATCCTGGGACTTTATGAAGACTTTGGTCGCGATGCCGACGTCTTTTCCGCTCCAAACTGGCGGGACCAATTTCTAAACTTCATTCACATGGGCACGCCAGACCCCCACGGCGAGTGGCCAACCTACGGTAACGGGAGCAACGTAAGGGTAGCCGGGGTGCCTTCCATTCATGGGGATATTTTTGACAACCGACGTTGCGACTGGTGGACTAACGTTGGCTATGAGAAATTCTTCAAGGAGTCTGATGCTGCGAGGGCTGCGAGCCAGGGGGAATGAGCGCGCAGAATCCGGCAAATATAAGCCCAAGATCAACAGTCGCCCCAGTCGCAGGTTTGGGGAAGGAATGGAAACCAAGAATACCCTACAACACTCCACGCTGTAGCTTGTACCAGGAAGATTAGAATAATAGTAATTCGTTCAACCGATAGTTCCAGCACTCGCAACTTGCCAGGTCGTGCTCGCGAAATCAGTGTGACTGGACACACACATCCTATACAAGTCGTATTAAAACCGTGGGAGAATTGGGCGGATACTAAGCCGGAGGGACCGTCTACAGGCCGGTTCAGCACGTAGTCAACAGTTCGACTGTATGAGAATATTGAATAGCATCAATCAAATTTTACAATTTGAAGGCCAGGCAGAAGCAGAAGTGGAACTGAAGAAGTCTGAAGAGACACTACCAAGTCACACAACTCCAGGCTGCTCAATACCTATACAACCAGGCGTCTCTGTGTGATACATTTGCTATATAGAGACGAGTCTTTTAATGGTGAATGAGCGTGTGGCTAGTATATCCAAAGGAAATAGACACGAATATTAAAAAAATAATGAGTAGTGCGACCCCCCTCCCCTCCCCCGCTTGAAGATTTCATACGCCGGGGATTGAGAACCCAGGCGCCCCCGGCCAGTTTCCAATATTGGCCGGATCTCCGCCGATGCGGACGTAGATGCCCACAGCGGGGATACCGCCGTCCAAAACAAAGAATTGATACCACCCTGGCGGACAAGTATACTTATCAGGCGGAGCATCGACAGTGCATGATGTCCCTGCGCACGAGACCTGGGGCATCAAGACGCGCGCACCCATGGAGTTGCCGTGCGTGCTGGACACGGCGCCGAGGAGGGTCGCGGTGATGGCGCCGTTGCGAGCAGCGGCCCCGAGCGTGAAGGGGATTTTGGTCTGGCCCCATGACCACTGCCGGTTGGATTCGGTGAGGGTGAATGTAGGGCGGGGAAGGCCGCTGAGGAGGTATGGTGGGATGAATACCTCGACGCGGTACTCCTCGGGGTTGACGCCATCTTCGGGATTGGAGCCCGATATGAGAACGCGGCCGTCGAGGAGGGTGATGGCTTCGCTGTGGTACATCCGTGCAATTGTGGTGTTGGCGCCGACGGTGAAGCGGCTGCCTAGGGGTTTGGTAGGGTCATAGAGAAGGGCGTTGAGGTTAGGGTTGTTCGCGAGACCAAATCCAGCAACGCCATGATGGGCGCCACCACCGAGGAAGTATGTTCCGTCCGGTAGGGGGGCCATGATAGACATAACACGGAAAGAGGGCATGCGCTCCAGTTCCCAGGTTGGGTTGGGGGCATCAGGGTAGGTAGAAACGCAGTTGTCTAGGGCATTGGAGACTCCAATGGTAGAGCCACCACACATGAGGACTCCGAGAGGGTCCGTGAAGGGATATCTCTGGGGAAGGAGAACGGCAGCACCTTCCAAGGGGTATGTGCGGCCGGCCGTTGGGTCGTTCGGCGCACCCGGCGCGTTTGGGAGCGTCTTGACGGTCGCGAATGTGTTCTCGTCGAGAATTCTGGCCTCGTTCCAATAGGCGACAAAGATTCCACCGCTTGGGAGTACAGCAACAAACGGATACAGGTTGTTTGGATCCGTCCTATCTAGCCAGTCCATGTAAAGTGGCGCGGTTCCGGTGTAAGGCAGAATCTCAATCGAAGGAACAGCAGCAGCGTTTGATCCGGTTTCACCGCCAATCACCATGACGGAGCCATTGGCCATGACCATGACTGACGGGTACCAACGGCCAGCTTGGAGCTTGAGCATATTGACATCTTCCTGCCAGTCATGGCCGGGCCAGTAGAGGCGAGTTCCGTACGTTGAATCACCAGACCAGCCACCAACCATCAGCTGTCGGCCAGCCTTATCAGGAAGTGTCAGACCGGCAGCGCAGAAAACATCCGTCTTGAGGTGAAGTTCGCGCCAGGCAGCTCGGCCTTCACTCACCCTGGTAAGGTCGAGCTCATATGCGCCAGTCTCGTTACCTGGGCCGGTACCAAACTTGGACACGAAGGAGACCTTCCCGGTGATGGTCTCCATGGTGATGAGGGGAATTGTGACGCCATCAATGAGGAATTGGTATTCTCCAGCACGGTAGTCGCTTGGAAAGTCCCACTGGTAGAGAGGCTCTCCGGTCCAGAAGTAAGTGGTCAGTCGAGAGCCACCACCACAGATCGAAGAGGCATTGCCAGGGCATACAACATTGCATTCACTCTCGGGGCGGAATGTTGCGCCGCTCGTCTCGACATTTGCTGGATCGCCGCAGTAGCACTCTATGCCATATTCAAGGCCCGCTGCGTGATATCCAAACGCGTGACATCGGTCCAGGCACATCTGCGGTGTCATGATACCAGGGAAGAGGTTCTCCCAGTATAGGGTACGCTTGTCATTGATGTTGTCGAGCAGGCAGCCCTGGTAAGTCCACGAACCATTGAGGCCACCAGTTTGAGGAGCCGGGGGTTTGTAGGTTCCCGGTTCGCCGATCGAAACAATACTTAGTCGGTCTCCAGCGCCACACTTCATGGCTGGATTCCCAGGGCAGTTCATGTTGCATTGAGAATCCGCGACCAAGGAGGCGCCGTTGAAGATGGCGTTCCCACAGAAGCACTGGACAGAAAACTCGCTTCCTGAGATGGTATACCCGGCATTCTTGCAGATATTGGCGCACGCGGCAGGAGTGTTGAGCTGCATATCTGGCACCTGGTAGGGCAAAGCCCGTCCGGTGACTCCCTCGCTCCAGCACCCATGGCTAGTCCATCCGTCAGGAAGGGCGGTAGCGACGGGAGCGGTAGTGCTGGTGCTCGGCGCTGTTGATGTTGAAGTCGAGCTTGGCAAAGGAGTGCCATCCTTGGCGTAAACTGAGAGCCGATTGCCAGCGCCGCAGTACTGGAAAGGATTACCAGAGCAGGTGAAACTGCAGTCTGATGCTGGTGCCACCACCGATCCAGCGTTGAATGAGTTGCCCTAATGAAACATAACCGTTAGTTATTCCTCTTTCAAGCTTATTTCGGGGGGGAGGGGGGGGTTCTCACGCAGTAACACTCACTTCCGTACTCCACGCCAAAGTACACGAAGGCAGAGCAAAACTCCTGACAAGACTCGAGCGTCATATTGTCCGAGGCAAATGTGGCGCCACTGAGTGCCCGCGTCCCAGTACCCTCAGTCCGGCATCCGTACCACTCAAAGTCGTCAACAACAGGGGGTTGGCTTGGCCCGGTCGGCTGAGGGCCAGTTCCAGACACGGAGGATGTCGCAGTGGCCACGACCGTAGAGGAGGTTGCCGAGGGGAGCTGCCCTCTAGTGTAAACATTCAGGCGGTTGCCGGCACCGCAATACTCAGAACTATTGCCGTTGCACCGCATTTCGCAGCCGGTGGCGGGAGCGCCGCCGTTGGAAATAGTGTTGGCACAATAGCATTCACTGCCGTATTCGACACCAGCCAGAAGAAAATTCGTTGCCAGACAGGCAGCAGTGCAACGGTCAACCGTCATCTGCGCAGCTGGAATTGTGGCGCCACTGACACCGTACGTCAGGGCACGCCCGGTAGTCCCCTCGGCATAGCAGCCCGCGTGGGTGAAGCCATTCACCCCGGGATTAGTCTGAGTCCCGGTGACAGCCGTGGAGTGGAAGAGGTTGAGCCTGCTCGGCCCACCGCACTGTGGCTAATGTCAACCAATATTCTCCATTTTAGGGCATTCTTCATGTCTAAGGAGGAACGACTATCTCAAGACTCCCAAGACAAGATGGAAGGGGATAAAAGGGGAAGTTCTCTCTGATTGAGTACTCACTAGCTGGGTTGTGTCTCCAGAGCACGCCATGCTGCACTCTGTAGCCGCGGCTTGTGCAGCGACCGGAGCTAGAGTGTTTCCACAATAGCACTCGATCGAGTATTCTACTCCAGCATAGGCGAAACTGCGTGTCCCACAATAGTTGATGCATGATTCGATTGTCATGTTAATAGCATCGGCATACCCGGCTGCGCCGATAGTCCTGCCCGGCACGTCGACCCAGCATCCTTCTGAGGACCAGGTGGTCGGGAGATTCACAGGCACAGTTAGTTGGGCAAATGACAGAGAGAACTGATAAGTTGTTAGCCAGAATACAAGTTTGACCATGCCTTTTATTTTGCCATACCGACGACAAGAGAAGCGAAGAAATGAGTGCGGACCTCATCGTGGAGGGGCTGCGCGTCCAGACCCGGACGCCGTCACCAGCTGAGAGATCGGTACGAACAAGTGACAAGGCCTAGATGGCTGGTATAGAGAAAACCATAGAGAGAATGTGGGATCCTGGCTAATATATATCGGCCATGTCAAGCCGGCAGTCATAGCTGGGGCTGGGGCTTTTCTTGCCAGGAACAGGAGGATTGCTTATGGGTCAACGGGAACACGACTTATAGTGAGCCATCAATGCATGATGGGGGTCCCAATGAGGCTCAGTCTCCGGATGTCTGCCGAGCAGCCGCACAGTTGAGGGTAGGGAGAATAGAGGCTGGCTGATGCTCGCGACCTGACTAGGGCAAGCAAGCGTCAAGGGAGGACTCTGAAAACACCGTCTCATTTCTACCCCGTCGGGTCGGGTTCTGTGGCGGTCAGGCCAGTGTCACCACGGCCCATCGGAGTCGGCATCCCGGTCTCACGATAATGCTGCATGGTCGCTTTGATCATGTCGACGGCGCGATGGGCTGAAATATTGATTGGGTGCGCTGCAGCAAAGAAAAACACGGAAGGTCTGAGATGAAGCCAGTCGGTCAGTTGGGCCTTGGAAGGATGAACATGGATGACTTTTGGTGGAGGCGTTGCGCCGCCTGCGTAAGGTAACCACCAAGCGCGCCCGGCTGTAGGGTGGTTGTTGATACGAAAACCGGAAGCATGCGATGCCCCTGTCGTCGATCCAAGATCCGGGCTACGGGGTACCTAGGGAGCCAGGCTGCTGGGGTAGCAGACGGGCCAACGAGGCCTGAGATAGATAGATTCAGGGTCCACATCGCCGCTACCTGTTTGTTTCCTTCTTTACCAGCGTGCTGTTCTGAGTATTTCTCAGAGCCATCGCAAGTACAGAGCTCGGTGTTCAGTCAATTTAGAGACAGCGGAAGGTTGCTGGATTGGCTGCTGCAATCTAAAGGGGAAGACGGCAGCATTGAAGTTCTGTGGTTCTGCGAGGCGTTGGCTAGGTAACACTGCGTTGAACCCGGTTTGGGCCGAGCCCCTTTTTGCACTAGTTTGAACTCTATCCCAAAACCCCTGTTGTAGTTGCAGCGCACTGATTGGACCCTCATTCTGGTAAACCAACAACGAGGAACTCATTGTTACAGGCTCACAATGCAACATTTTTTCCGACGTGTTATCTTCTCTCTTTCGGTGCTCCGGACCGAAAGACACTGGGCGCAAATGAATATGCCTGTCACTGGGTGACACGACATCCTTCAGCCCTTGCGTGCACCGTGCTTCGTACGACCTGCCTGTTCCCGACTCTTGAGATGAGCAAGAAAGTTCTCCCGCCAGCATTGGCGCCCACCTTCTCCCAGGGCTCCGTTGCGCTCTCCGAGCCTGAGAAGCAGCCATCGGAGAGACCGAGCAGAAGGGCCGGCTCACCGTTCATCTGATCTCGTTGTTCCAGAAGCACACCGTGAGCCCGACACAAGGCAGATTACCCACTTCTATTTTTGGCCACCACGAGCCGTGGTCGGGAAGCGCTGCGATGCAAGCGGGCAAACCGCCAAAGTGACAACATCAGGATCTACCTACTTATATCTAACTCCGCACGTCTGTGAGTTGGCGTCAACTTGTTGACAGATATTGCCACCATCCCACGCGAACTGCGCCAGAATACGCCCGCGAAAGATATTCAAGGTGAGTGGATGGAATTGAGTCGCTGACCGTGGGGGCCCGAACACTGTGGCAAGTGAGACATCTCTTATACTTACCGTGGTAGGCGGCGTGGGTTTAACATGGTTTCGACTCACTCAGGTTTCTTGGGGACGTGGCGAGGCCTTAGTTTCAGTCACATTCGGCACCCTGGCTGGGTCGGTAGAAACCTTTGGATTTGATACCGGTTTTGGATACCTTCCTGGTAGCCGGTGGTAGCACCTATGGTCAACTCTACAACACACGACAGGAGATTGGTCCCTCTCCGACCAAGCATTGAGACAAACAAGGTGGTACTCAAGGCCCGAGACAACGAACCAACAAGAGCTGCCCTGTCTACCGAGACAGAAAGCTTGCCAGTTTAGATGGCGGGCTCACAAAGCACATCAACAAACTCCGCAATCTCCAGGTCATAGGGCGTTCCCGACTGATGGTGCCGGGGTGAGATCCCTGCATGAACGTCCATCTTCGAAAGCGCCTCCGGGGAGCTGCTTGGATACACAATACACGCCAACAATACTAATCAAAAAATGTTTCGACATAACCCGATGTAGAGGTCAGCCCCCATGTTGTGTATATAACTGCATAGGAGCGCCTGACTTTGTCGGTTGGTAGGACAAGCTCAAAAGGATGTTCGCCTAAAATTCCGATCAATCTTCTTAGCCGTACCAGCTCGGTCCCATGCCCCTGACCAGAGTGTATTTTCATGATATCGCCGTTCCCACGACCATTCAGCCATTACTATCCAACTGGTATGTGTAATCGGGGGCCTTCGCAACATATTCCGCCCTGGGAATCCTACAAGGAGCCTTTCCGCGCAAGGCGAGACATTCGGGGCCCTCCGAGTGTTTTGCCCGGAATATTTACGGACTTTTCTACCGCCGGGGTGGTGCGTTGCCCCGAACACGGGGCGCCACAAAACTGGATTACCGTGGCGTTGGGTCATTTCCAACAAGCACCGGAGCTAGTAAGCGCCTTATAGAAATTATTGCGATGCTACAGGCATGTAGGGAGCCGCGCGTTGCACAGTCTCGAGAGGAGGCTTGGGACAGGGCTGAGGTTAGTGGACGGCAGCGGTTTACTCTATGTAAGTCCAGTTGTTCATTACGTTAAATATTTGAAAGGGCGTCCTGCTTGAAGAAAAGGGGTGGTGAGCTGTGAGGCTGCCTGGCGTTTTGCTGAATAGTATTGAGAGGACTGCATATCCGGCTATCGGATCTTGATACCACGAATACAAAGGCTTAAAAGAAAGGGACCCCTTAGCCAGTGCAAAGAATGCCTTCTTGCTGTAAAGACAGCCCATAGCTCTCGTTATTACAGACCATCTCCCATTCCGAAAACACGTACATAAATACTAAAAGGCCTTCCTACATTTTGAAAAGGCCTTCTTATCTTCTAAAAAAGCCGTCCGGTATTCCGAAAGGCCTGTGATGTTATAAGCCCAGGCATTGAGTCACGAAAGGTGCTATAGGCCACAATACCAGATGCAGAGGGTAACCTTTGTATTCTGACAGTTCTTTTGGACACCTGGTCTAGTGGCATTGTGTGCCCTGCTAGTCGCAGTCGTCACACATTGCCGTTCCGTAAAAAGACCGTGCGAGGATCCCAACAACGCATTTTTCGCATGAAGATGCTCAGGTCAAATGAAAGGGTCCCTTTAATCGGTGCGAAAATACCTTTTTGGAATCTTCACACGGTCCTGCTCTAAAACGGTAAGGTCTAGGCTTATCGCACTACAGGCAGGAAGGCCCAATTGAAATGTATAAAATGGCCTTTCCAGTATTCATATAGGTCTTTTTAGAATGGGAGATGGCCTGTAGTAACGAAAGCTAGAGGTGGTCTTTACAGTAAGAAGGCATTTTTGCACTGGCTAAGGGGACCCTTTCTTTTGGCCTGAGCCTTCGTACACAATACCGCCGCCACCACGCACAACGAAACCGGATGCCAAGCTTAGTTGTGTTATTTCTGACCAAACTGAGGTGGGGAGATTGCTTCCAGCTTTCACGTAATGTGTGTGACGCGATGGCGGCAGGACTTAAAGAATGAGAAGAGAGGCGCAGACTCCCAAGGGCTCCCCCAGCCATAGCCATCGAGGCTCGGGCTGCCCGCAACTTGAATACATCCTTTCCATCTGCATCAGGTTGAATAATGTTTGTCCGTACTGCTTTTCCAAACGATTCACTTATTCCTCCTCGGCCTACTTCTTCACCTCACGATACCAATACCAGGTAAAATTCAGACATCAACAAATGTAATTGGCTATATACCAACTCACTCCACGCGGACACCGTGCCATGTACATCATGACCGTAAACGAACTACAGCGAGTGACTCAAGGGGAAAATATCATTACTTCCCCTCGCACTCAAAAAGCCAAAGACCACCCGAACTCCCGTCATGACCTAACCTAGGGACCGCCTAACCAAGAACCGCTGCAATCAACACCTCTCTCCCATTGGAACGTATCAACGCTTTTTTGTCTCGTCGATATCCTCTCCCAGCTCTGCTGGGTTCCTCGGGTCAACATATGTCGATAGCCTCTCGTCACCCCAGCGCGCTCCAATCGTCACCCATACATGCTTAGCTGGGATCGGCACGTTCTTCGTCTCTCGCATACCACACCATCGCAGCCGCTTCTCACGGCTCATATCACTATTGCCGATTCCACCATTGGCATTCCACTCTCGGATAACATCGCGAATAAACTCGATCTTGCGCCGCAGGTGATTTGCCCCCGGGATACCCTGCAGCTCAGGGCTGATTTCGGGGCGGCGTCTCGTCGGGTTGCTAGCAGTACGAGTGCCGGTGCGCGGGGCGGGCTGGCGTGGTGGCGCGGTGAAGTTCAATAAAGTCTGTAACGGGTACGAGAGAACCGTGCGTCCGTCCAGGGCCGCCTCTGCCAAGCTACCTGTCTCTTCTAGATGCTTTGCTGCATCCTGGGGCAGATGCCAGAAGTGACACCATGTCCCTGTGGAGTCGAGGACGATCTTCGTGTGATCAGGGAAGTTAAACTGCAAAAGCACATTAGAAAGGAAGCACACGAGACTTCTCAAGTTGCGGCTACTCACCTGCATATGGCCATCACAAAACATCCAGCAGCCAACGTCCCCAAATCGCTGATAGAATGTGACGATGTCGCTGGGTGCCGCGGTAGGGTCTGTGATAGTAGGTACTCGAATCGGTGCCTCTTCTGCCGGTGGCTGGCCATCCATCTCCCTCCCATAAGCAATCATGTAATTGGCAAATTTCTTCCACAGCACGATTCTCTCTCGCTTTCGGTGGTCGTAAATATCCTTGCCTGCTGAAAGCTTGCCAGTTGAGCCATCGGAATAGACCGGGATGTGGAAACTTTCAGGCGCAACGCGAACACGCGAGAAGCCCTCCTCACCGTTGTTCTCGTAGAACTGAACTCCTTCAGTCATGGGAACAATTTGGTGCCTATCCGGATACGATAGGTCGTCTCTGCGTTGGCAGTGTCGCTCTGCACCGTGAACAAGCATGCACGCCGGTGGAAGAAGCCCACTGGTGGTTCCTTCCTGAGTTGGGATGGTCCGTAAGATGCACCCAACGCTTCCATCGTTCAAAATGTAGCCCAAGCCAAACTTGTTGGTGTAGTCAACCCATTTTACCACGATATGTGGGGGCGCTGGGGTCTTGTCCCTGGATGACAGGATGGCCATGGAACGAGAATTGAGAGCCCTTTCCAATTCCGCTTGTAACTTGTACAGTCGATCCAGAACCGCATCGGGCTGTGTGCCAGCAACCGTTTCTTGGTATTCTGAAGGGCTGAACAACGAAAGCTTCTCCTCTTGAACTCTTTGCTTTGAGGATGCCGTTGTTGATGGTATTCGCTGGGGGGCCGAGTCTCGGACAGACGGGGCTGTTTGGCTTCTTTTGACGGTGAAATTGCTACGAAGACTTCGTGTCCCTTTCGTAAGCGGCGCCAGCTCATCGGATGGCTCTGGTGCTGCAGCAGCTACTTCTCGGGTGGACCGTACACGCAGGCTCCCAGTTGTTTTCAATGAAGATTCAGGAATGCCCTGAGATCGGTAAGTTGGTGCTGGATTAACAGGCCGACCTTGCGCTCTCTGTTGGGCTGCAAAGCTCTGTGGGGGGGCACGAAGAAGACTGGCCGGGGCCCTGTGCGCCTGTGTGCTCTGGTTGAAACTGCTCAGTTCGGCAGTCCTATCCAAAGCTTGTGAGGGCTGTTGAGTCAGTTGGGCCTCTTGCGCCTTCCTGACTTCTCTGGCCTCTTGAGCCTGCTGTTGTGCAAGACGGGCTTTAAGTCTTTGCTCGTTGCGAATCTCGTCGAATGGCCGATAAACAATTCCCTCAGCTAGTGGGATAATAGGCGTCAAGCCATTCTGCTCCTCCTCAGCCATCTCTCTCCAAATGTTCTTGAACACCAGCTTCGATTGGCACCACGGGCCAACGCCACATTCCCGGCACATCTCTTGGACGTTGCAGTAATTGAGCGCGACCATCTCTGGGTCGCTCAGGGGCTCATAGAAGGCGGAGCTTAGGGGTGCAGTATCCCGAAGTTTGCTGGTGATGTCGGATGCCACAGGCATGTATCCGGAGGTAAAGAAAGGGTGCTCCACGATTGTGTCGGGATCTGGCCTCCTGTCCGCATCTTGGAGCATCGTCGCAACAAGGTCTTTAGCCTCTTGGCTAATGTACTTCTGGGAGGTTTCGGGCGAAGGCCATTCGTAGTCCCTGTCTCTGGCGCGACGGTAGATTTCGTCTGTTGTTGAAGACTGGAATGGTGGCTTTGACGTGAGCATCGCGAATCTAAGCATTGTCAGCATCGCCGTTTGTGCGCTCTTGCTAGAACGGAAACCCACAGAATAATTCCCAGACTCCAGATATCTACCATATGGTCATGGCCCTTCTTGCCCTTCTCGAGGATCTCGGGGGCAATATAGTTTGGTGTGCCGCACAGCGTCGTTCTCCGCATCACTTGCATGTCCTTTCCAGTTAGAAGAAGAGCAGCAAGACCAAAGTCGCCGATCTTTGCGTTCATGTACTTGTCGAGAAAGATGTTCCCCATCTTTAGGTCTCTGTGGATGATGCCCTTGGCGTGCATGTATTTGATCGCGCCGGAGATTTGGACGGCATAAAACCGTACTTCCGGCTCGGTCAGACCCTTGCGCCGCTTGACCATATCCATAAGAGAGCCATTTGGGCATAGTTCTAGGACAAGATATGTGCAGCTCTCAAAGGTGAAAGCGCGATGGAACTGGACAATGTTTTGCTGGCGCATCTTCGAGTGGATTTGCAACTCCGTTTGGAACTGCGACAAGTGGGTTAGCAATCAAGCCCCTGCGCATTCTGGGAGCAAATGGACTCGTACCTTCTGCTCCATCTTCGTAGGCATCTGGCACTTGACGATCTTGAGCGCATATCGCTTCGTTGATCCAGCCAGTTTTCCATCGTAGCAAATGGCGAAACCACCCTTTCCCAAGAGCTTGCCAACCTGGTAAACAGCGCCCTCCTTCCGGTCAGAGCTCGGGGGCTCGGTAACATTATTGGGCGGTGGTGGGGGATGCTCTTTGTCCTTGACTGTCTTGAGTTGGGCCGCTGCCTTACTCTTCAGCTCGTTAGCTCGAGGAGCTCGTATGGCATTCGCATCCCTGGGAGACAGGGCCTCCATGTCGATGCCCTTAGCTCCCATCACTCCCTAGACGTCCCAAAGCAGCACAAAGGTTCGGATCTCGTCCTTTCCTAGGTCAAGTCGAACTGGATGAAAACTGTGCAGTCGAAATTTCGGTCCAAAGATCCCAAGGTTCGAGACTCGTGTTCAGCAATCCTGGTATTTGTCAGAAATCGGGTGCTGTTCTAGACCAAGCCTGTTCGTGGATAGACTGAGCGCAATGCGTCTTGGGGAAGAAGTTGTGGCTCTTTGAGAAGGTCCAAATTTGCTGCTTGGAGAAAACTCACAACTGAAGTGGTTTGTTGACATCCAGCACGTCGCAAGGTCGAGCGGTCGTCTGCAACTATCGTGAAGGTAATCCAAGACTATTGCGTAGCAAATAAATTCAATCTGCTCAGCCAGCAGAGGTGAAGCCGCGATATGTCGTCAGCGTGTCGCGGCTGGAAGGTGTGTGGTCTGTGTTGGAGAGCTGGAGCCGACCGAGAATTGCGCGGGATACCGTTGTTTGTCGCGGTCCAAGTCGCCAGAGCAACCGTCGCTACCATCAAATGATCCACTGAATGGCAGTACCTCGCCGTCATTGGCCTGTGCTGTCAGGGGTATTTGGAGAAGCTCCAAGCTCTTGTCAATACCATTGGCTGCAGATGCTGATAAGCCCCACCACGATCTTATCGCTAGCATTGCCGCAGACCCTCCACAATGGGATTGATCGACGTGAATAGAGTGAAGCTTGATTGTTCCTAGGTATTCACTAGCATCACGGCCCTGTTATTCAACACAACAATATTACTGGCGAACCAATCTGTCGAGGCAGCAAGTGCTGCTAGCTATCTTGACAACTCTCGAAGAAAGCTACGATGAGCGTGGAATCCAACTGATAACGGACATCAGTCATCACGTTGCACATGTGTAACTGACGATTGAGCTTCTGCCGCCCCATCGCCGGACGACACACATATCGACAACATGGTCCCATTGCCTCTTTTCAAGCTTGCTGCGCTTTTTGTCCGACATATCTCCAAATATGGCGCGGTTTGTGTCCTTTGCCCACCCCCTCGGTAGCTCTGGCTGACGGTTTCCTTTTGGCGAGCAGAACCGCATCAAACTCCAAGCCCATGAGCACTTGGGTTTCCGGAACTTTGCCGCGAAATATGGACAGGCGATACACCAGCTGAATATGAGGTTGAATGTCGCCCTATTGCGAAACCCAGAGGCAGAAATACGGGCGAAAGAGAAGGCCGACGCACCAACAGTAAAAACGAAAGAGCAGATTGAGCGCGAAGAGCAGCTGCGGGCGAAGTACGGAACAACGCCGAAGGAATCCCACGTAGCGAGTCACCCTCCTCCAAGCGTATGGAGGAGGAAGTTCAGGCCCTTGCCAGAGGCCAAGGCCGTCGACCTTTTCGCCGACGTAATTGGTGATGGCTTTATCCTGATAGTCGCTGCTGCATTGATCCTCTTTGAATATCATCGCTCTTCGACGAAGCCCGACCACAACCTGGAGAGAATCAAGGAACTGAGTGCGAAGGTGGAGGAGATGAAAAAGAAAGAGGTGGAGCTCGAAGAGGACAAGAAAGCGCAATTAGCCCGGCTGCAGACGATCGAGGATGCATTAAGGGGTTTCAAGGATCCCAAGACTAAGCTACCTCTGTTGTCGACACCAGCGCCTATTTCTCCAGCTCCAGCAGCTTGAAGCTGCTCCGAAGAAGAGACTCGACATCACAAGAGTTGCGAAGACGCGAAAGATCAGAAATCCCACTCAGCCAAGAAGGCATTCCAACCAGCCGGCCTTAGTAACTTGTCCCTTGTTGTCCATGACCTTTGTTTGGCTCCGAGGGCGTTTCGAGTATCGTAACAGGAGGTGCTCAAAGCTGTGCGACCAACGTTGTGTATAGTTTTGTGCTGGGGAAGGAGCGACAGCGCCAACTGATTACGGAGGAACTACCCCCCTCCAACTTGAAAAGCAACGAATACCCTGTATTTAACATTGCCCTACGCGGCATTTATGAAACACCCCTCAAGATCAACCACAAAAACACATGATGGAGATGCCGTACCAAGTGAACCTGCTCTCTTCAAAACTGAGGTTGCGAGAGTTCTGGGCACCAGTAGCAACGCGGCTCCTGCATTCAGGGGACACGCGATGGCGAGGTGAGATCCCTAGCATGCCTCCTGCACACGATGGGACTCAGAAGCTGACCAGCTGATGATATAGAAGTCGACTTGGAGGACCATGACATCACCTCTACACGTACCTCAGTGGAACTCGGAAGCAGTCAATACTATCGTTTCATCCTCCTCTCGCCGTCAGACATGACGCATCCAGTCACGGCAAGCAGGATTGAGCAACTCTACCTCTGTGAGAGCGGCCAGAACGCAGCCATCATTTTCCTCGTTGACGAGGACAACACCGAAGACGCCATGCAGGCCTTCATGAGGCTCCAGGCCGAGTTGAGTCACCGCCTCTTCCTCTGAACACACAACCAAACCTCATCAAACCTCGGCTGGCCTCTCGGAATTACTAACGTACCCCCGTTGACGGACAACAGGATGCTAGAAGGCAACCTTCCCAGCCTTCCTATCATCCCGCTCACCTCAGCCGAGTCACTCCCCGCAGCATTGGAGACTTTTCTATCCTCTGCCGAGACATCTCAAACCTCGCCGTCCTGGCCGCTCGACGCCACGCGGGACCTGCTTCCGCACTGCGCAGTCGACAAACCGTTGTTGAGGGAGTCCACTGCCATCCTGGCCCACTCCACGCTAAGCTTCAAGGGCCTCCTGGAGGAGATCTCCACGGAAGAAGGGAGGGAAGCGATTGGTTCTGTGATCGAGGAGGGTGAGGCGAACCGGTTGGTATCATTCTGGACGCACGAGTTTGTCTTAGCTTGATTACCTGCTGACGTGCGTCGAACGTTCTACGCCGCCGGCATACAGAGGGCGGATTCACGTCGGTTTTTTTTTTTTTTTGCCGTAGGAATGCCGTCCCGTGGATTCACTGCAGGAGGATCGCCCTTGATGGTGTGCCTGGAGCGAAGCTGTTTGGTGCGAAAACGCGGTAGTTTCTCTCCTTCTTAGCTCGGCCTGTCTTCTGTGAGGTGCTACTAACTACTTGGACTGTCTCAAATGATTCTGGAGAACCGACTCAAATCTGGACCCCAGGGAACGAGCTGAACTCCCTCCTGTGAGCCAATCCCGACAACGTGGACAGCCCACCCCGATGCAGGTACTTGCAGAAGTATGCGACTAGTCCCAGTCAGCGTCTCCAGGCACGGTTATGAGTGGATGGTTAGCCGTGCTAGCCTAACCTCCACAGTTCACTTGACAGTCGCGCCGTGGTGGGGAGGACGTGCGAGGTGGTGTGTGATGTGGCTGCCTTGCAGCATCGCTCAAGAACAAGCTTGTGTAAGTCCCGCCACTGAGATCCTGCGGTCTGTCACCACCTAATCTGACTCTAAGGCAGTTAGTTAGTTGTAGAGGAATGTCTGTGCAGCAGACTCTTTTCCGGGTCCCCGAGGCCCCCAACGACTACACGATGTGCTGAGTTATCATCCGTCATGTCACTGCAATAGTGCCGAGTGTAATCTGTAGGATTGCGTGTTTAACATGGGTCTCGAAAGGCCATCGGATGCGATGAGGTCTCACAAGAACTGTCTTACCATGCGAAGTAAACCCTGGGTTGGAGAAGGTTGTCCTTCCGTCAGAACGAATGTGTCTCGCAAACCAATATCCCGCATTACGAGCGAGTGTTCAAGGAGCTTGATCTCCGCTAAGGCACATCAACCGTGATGCATGATCTTGTCTCACAAAGGGGAACATTCGCAGTCTAGTACAGACCTGGATTGGGCGATTCAGCACATCGGCAAAGGCGGTGCGCACCTGGATATCATCTGCCTATCTGAGGAAGGGAAACCCCACGGTGCAGGTATCACATCACATCAAGCTAGACAGCAGGATGCTGGTTGGTGGTCCACGAGTCGTGGCTTGCGGCAGCCGCCTGTTAGGCGGCCCGGCACTTTACGGCGCGGAGCCCGTCCGGCTGGTGGTGAGAGTGGTGGACCGAACGGTAACACACCGATGGCTGCGGATTCCTTCCTTGGGCAACCGCAGCTGGTTGCCGGAATCCCGCAAGAAGGGTTCTTCAGCAAGTTGGGGCCTGGAGACGATACCGCGGACTCGGCAGATAATCTCGCTATTCTAGTTGATCACTGAGCCTCGGGGTAAGCAATCCTCTTACCATATTTTCAACTCACTAATCCGTACATCTTCTAAGCTTGTGACGAAGGGCCGTCGGACTGCAACCGCAATGTCTCGGTTCTCATGCGAACTCCCTGGGACATTGGCGTTGTGATGGGTATGTGATGAGCACGTGAATGTGGATTATCGGAGCTAGCAATGTGAGATGGGGTTCCAGCGGTCTACCACACCCAGATGCATGAGCCCATCACGAGAAGTTGTGAGCAGCTTTCGATGGGGTCAAGGCAACAAGGCGCTGCGACTGGCTGATCGTGGTACATGGGACGTCAGGAACATAAATTGATTCCACTCGCCACCCACGCCATCCCTCGTGGTAAAGTGATGCTGCGATGGCTAGACGCAGGCATTGTTGAGTGGGAACAATCTGACTTGCAGAACGCTCACCAATGCGTGGGCGATCATAGCGAGGTCGCGCTGAGCGTCACTGGGATGATAGATCCTGGTCGGACCTGGGCCTGGTAAGCCGAACAGGCATCTTGAATAGCGGGGAGCAATTGGGGAGCTACGATTGGCGATGATGCTCCTAGGCGAGCGTTGGCACGCAAGCGAAGGTCGTTTGGGCCAATGACCAATCTCTTCCAAACGCCGGTTGAGTGACAGAGGATTCCTCGATATTGCCCTTTTGCATGACCACATCGCCATTTCTCGATGCGCATCTGCAAGAGGAGGTTGGGACCGGGCCGGATAATGAATCGCAAATGAAGTGCATCCCAAAGTCACGATGGCGAGGAGCAGCTGCCCGGTTGTTGCCGCTGCCGCTGCCGCTGTTACCGCTACCGCCTATGCGACTGGGCTCATCAAAATGCAAGTTTGCGGACCCCATTGTCGAATGTCGCCGCCTACCCGCCGCAAGAACACAGGTTAGATGCCGCGGTTGCGCTTCATGTCCCTGGACGGTGCCCCCAACGATCGCATCCTTTGTTAGCAGCCACATTGCGAATAGCCTCGTAGGTGAAACTCGTCAAACGAAAACGCTATGCTTTGTGTGAGTTATGGCGCGGCGGGTGCGGGTGTGACGACAGAAGTCCGCTCGGCTATGCTCAGATCAACGTGATGATCCCGCCGCCAATGCAGCAAAGAAGGACGGAAGAAGCTGACAACTAATGTTCTTGAACGGCAGCGTAGCCACCGTTCGTGTCTCTCATGCTAGGTAGATCTACTCCACCACATATTACGCATCACTGCGAGTCCACATTGGCGGTTCGACGAGGTGTTTGTGTTTGCTTCCGAATCCCATATGTTCCTGTTAGACAGGGTGGACAGCTGGATCGATCGGACACCCCCCTGGGGGCCGGAAACGGCTCTCCGTCATTTGCTTGAGGCTCAATATTGTTTCTTCATCGTCGGAGCGTTTGTTCCCGCAACTGCGTGGACGTGCGAATCTACAATTGCGCTGCGTAAACTGTCTTTATGCTACGGGAAGTTTCGCTGAGGTCGTTCAGTTGCGGCTTACAGAGCCAAATCGCAGAAGTCAGGCGTAAGGATGGTAAATTCGGTGACGCGCTGCGGCATGTATACCAGCAGCTTGAGGTATACATGTCCGATCGGGTTACTGCGCCGCCCCATCACAGCTGTTCGGATTTCGATAGTGTTGAATATTTCCAGACATCACCTGTTGGTGGTACACGATACAAAGTACATCCAGCTGCCGAGGCGCTGGGGCGGCTGGGGAATGGGCACGGACCATTCAGCCATCTTTCCAGCACTTTCAACTTTTAGCCCCGCTTAGGCGAGCTGGTCTAAGCTCAACACTGACAATCTTATCGCTCAAACGGCTCCTGCTTCAGTTGTCCCCGCCAGCATTGAGGGGCCAGCATGATCGACTGTCGCAGACTAGGTTTTGCGGGGCTTTTCGGGCACTCTGCGACAAGGCGCACGTTTTGCAGCACTCAGCACCCTAGCACTCTGGAGAACATGTAGCATCCACCATCCCCGTCGTTTGGTGAGTACAGAATGGGTTTCAAGGCCAATCTGAGTGCGAAGGGGAGGGAGGAGTGGAAGACCGCTCACAGTGATCCAGAGGCGGGGGCAGCAACTGAACCCATGCCCGTCGCAGTGAAATGAGAGCTAAAAACGGCTTCTTGCCTTCTGTTCTACAGACCGCTGTAGCGCCGTTCTTCGGCCGCCACTGAATTGGTTCTGCAACGGCGACTGGCTGTTGCTGGGCGGAGGGACGGGTCAGCGGTGCTCCGGGCACGGTGAAGACGGGGACCTCACTTGTTACTCCACGCATCAGAAGCGCGAGCAGTTACAGAACCGATACATCGGCGGGGCCAAAGCAGGGACCCTGGTCGCCGCTGCAAAGACAGAGCGGGTTGTGACGTGATTGGCTGCTCGGCTGGCTGTAGCCGCCCACGCTACGCCAATCACCAACAGACGCACCAGACGGCTCAACCCAGCGCCCCATTCTGTGTCGACGACAAGCCATTTGCTGCTCTGGCCAAGCTGCTGCATTTCGCATCGCATTTCACACTGGAGCCCAGTATTCTCGCATTCTCAGCACCCGTTCATCCCCGATCTGGAAGAGTGCAGACGCCCAGACTGTCAGCCATCACATGGTGGTCCCATTGGCACGCAGGATGTTCGGTCATGGAAGGATGGCTTTTCGCAACCAAGCTCCCAAGCCGCCGGGGGCTGCCGCGGCGATGTTGTGCGGGCACTGGCTGGTAGGCGCTGCGCCAGGAGACACGGAGATTTTGGTCTCTTTTCCATGGGCCGTGGCTGGCACGCGGCTTTGGGCCCCGTGAGACATGTCGTCCGCTCTCTGTCGCCCTGCCATCCCATCGCATCCACACACCCACCACAGCGCCCCCCTCAACGCCCCATCTCTTCCCGCCCAGGGCCTGTTCCCTGCCGGGCACCCCCCCATGCACCACCCATGTCGCTCCCCGCCCACGGCCAGTAGTACCCTGGCCCCATCACATCGCCCAATCTATACTTGCCTCAACTAGCCTGTGCTACGTACAAATCCCACAATGCATGCCCTCCCGCCCATGCCCGCGCCGGCCTGCCCTGTCGCTTCTTAAACTCGCATGGTCCCGGATCTCTGACGATCAGGCAAAGACGTCTCTGGCTCCATCCACGTCAAACACACCACTGCCCCTTGGCTACCGACGGCTGTCTGATCTTCGCCCCAAGTTCAATGCGAACACACACGGCCCTCACCACGACAACACAAGCTTTCTTGGGACCATCGATGCCGCTCGGATGCTAGCTGTCGGCCCAAACCAGATCAGCGGAAACGGCATATCCCCCCACAGGCACCTTCAGACATCATCCCAGAAACATCCGATACCTTACCCCAGTGGCCTCTGATACACGAACTCGACCGCTGGTGCCAACCTGCGCGGCGAGCGTGTGCCAGAATTCCACACCCTCGTCTCCCTTCCCGGCACACCAAAAAGGGGGATAGCCCGTTAATAGTCGACCCGGCCCCTCTGGCCGTTTAATTTTTGGAGATCTCTCACCCTCACCCTTCCTTTCTCACCAGGCCAGCGCTGTGCACTCGGTCGTCGATAGCCTTCTTTCATATCGGCGCTTTTGATTCTGTTTGCTGTTGTTTGCCCACCCCGCTGGTCCGGACTTTAACCCGCCTTCTTTTCGACTTGTATACCTTCGACCTTCATTTGCGTGCCTAGGAGTGCTTGGATCCGGTAGAAAATCAGTTCAGAAACGCGTGTTCCCCGACGAACACGGCAAGAGAGTTGGGATTCCACGGAAGAAAGGGCATCAGAGGAACACGACGACAGATCGAGGACCAATACCACCGTCCATAATTCCCACGTAATTCGACACCATGGGCAGACTTATCAAGAACCACTGGGCGAGGCTCATCATCCTGGCCGCGGCAACCTGTAAGTTGGAGATCCAAGCATGTATGGGCTATGGGCGTTTTGCTGACAACTATTTTCAGACCAAGTTGCTGCTGCTGTGTCGTGCATTTTCTGGCCCAAGATCTTCTGGGACTTTCTCACCAAGACGTTAGACCCTGCCGTCAAACCCGTGCCGGTATTACAGGTCATTAATTTGGTCTTTGGGTTCATCCTCCTCGCATGGGAGTGGCCTCTCGGCTTCCTTGCTGGGAGCAGCCTCCACCGAAGTCTCGAGGCCCGTCTCGCATTCCTCCCTCTCACGGCACTGGCCGCCGCCCTCATCTACCAAGGCACGAACGCTGCCATCTATCAGCTTGTTGGTCTTGGTGTCTACTTTTGGGCATATAGTGAAGGAGAGGTACGTCTTGTCTCTACATCCCTCATGTTACAACAGAACGACTAACTCAGGACTTCCAGATAATCTGCGCGAAGCCATGGACTCTCCCGCAACGACCAGGTGCCCGCGGCCCTCGTGTTTAATCCCATTAGGGAGACGCGATTACGCCATGACCACTATCTCCGAGTTCCCTGTCTATATACCCCCAATATTCTCCGTCCTTTGAGCGTCATCGGCAGTGTACAAAAACCGCCTTCCGTGGGCTTTTACTAGAGGTGCCATCTACAGTGGCTGCTCTCTTCCAATCGCAACTCTCTCCGGCCTTGCTCGAACTAGGATACCGATATCGAAGATCTGATCATCACGGAATTGTCGCAGGGCGAGGTTGTAAGAGGGGGGTGGAGCAGTCGCGAAGGGAAAGCCACGGGTGTTGATCACAGAAGAAGAAAAGTCTTCTCCCTACGGGGCAAACTTGTGAACCGTCAAGGGCTCTGGGGCTTTCTGGACTTTTTTCTATACATCTTTTATCAAATCCATACATATTTTTTACACAACCCAGCGTCGTCATTTTACGGAGCAAGGCGGGAGTGGAGGAAGAAGAACCCATGGGATGATGGGAAGAGCAGCCAGTATCAAAAGCTTCGGCTGGAAAAGAGGGCCTGGAGTCGGCCAAGAGAGTAGAGTGCCTCACGGGCACAATCTTCTCGAGAAGACTTGCTGCGGGCAAGGGATAGCAGCATCTTGCATGATCACGATAATACCAATCAAATTTCATCAAGCTACAAAATTAATAACATGGTCAAAAATGTGAATCTGGGGTTCCCCTGACAAGCGGGTTCTTGAGACGCTAAACGTGCAGTTACATGGCCTTGTCAGAGCGTGTCTTGGTGGTGTTTCAACAGCGAACCCCCATTTTCTCCCTACCTGCGAAATGACCGAGGGTACACTACGCATCGTTGTCTCCTTAAAAAAGTGGCATAGCCTTCAATGCAAAGACAGTGCAAAAATAAAACAGGCGGCAAATGGCACTGAATCTGCTCTGCCACGGCCTGCCTACCGTGCCTACCTAGCCTTCCAGAAGGCCGCAACCAGAATCCCATTGGGGGCCTCCGTGGGACCTTTGAGGCCCGTGGGATCAAAGTCCCATCGCAATTACCATAAGCAAAAAATAGTAGAATATATGGGAAATGCGAGCGGTAGACGATACGGCTAGGTTCCTAAAAACAGATTTGGCCACGGTCGTCGCGGGAGCGACCACACTTCGAGGTCCAACCAACCCCTGAGTAGGGAGAAAAAAAGGAGACGATCTCAAACACCGCTTAGCCATTGAAATGGGCGTCAAGCTGGGTCACGTGGCCACAAGCGCCCCGACCCGACACCGACAACTAATTAGACCCACCCCATGGACCCAACGGTCAGCATGGTCGCAATTCCGAGCCGCGCAAACATTAAACAGCACCGTTGGTGGGAGAAATGAGGATTGATTTCTCTTGCTATTTTTTTTTCTCGACCGGAAACCTACGATCTCTCTCCGGCTCCTTTCGGATCCTGCCTCGCAATCAAAAACTAGCGTTCCTTCTTCGCATTTGAGAGCAACTGTCAATTCGGGTTTATTATCCCGTCGAGATGCGAATGCATATGTGAAGGCGCAAGTCTTCGTGACTCCCTTGCCGCTCCAGTCCTCGACAGCTCCGTCGTCATTACCATGTCAGAAACGGCCCTTATCTCTAATAGTTGGAGGTTGAGCCGTTTGCGAGATTGGTGTTTCCGACACGCTCGTCCATCTAAAACGACCCGATATGTTAGCCTCTGTTCCTCAACGGTCATACAAAGTGACCAAGGTCACCAAGCCACCGTCGGCCAGTGACGGACATCGAGGTAGTGCCACAGAAAGAAAGCAGTTGTCTGTCCGCAATGACCGAGGCCGCCATATGCGATAGCCAAACTTTTATCACCAAGATCGCAGCTGTGGGGGTGGCTAGCATACCTTTGACTCTTGCAGTGTGCCCTTCTCAAGGATCTTCTTGATGACCTCGTCATCGACAGCAGTGCCAAACTCATTCTCCAGCGCGGCCTTGGAAGCTCCGTCAAACCCGCCCTGAGCACCTTGCCTGTTGGTCAAGCGAGTTAGCAATCTGCGTAATACCTCCGCCCATGAAGCAGCTTGTTAATACAGCGGACCCCGCTGCAGGTCATGGAGGTGTCGACCGCCACC
>Ga0247780_1000525_pt1 | contig 35265 bp, 41 predicted proteins | sample UWRJL079202R5_FD_179927 | JGI IMG/M metagenome (GOLD analysis project Ga0247780, IMG submission 179927) | Plant litter microbial communities from Arlington Agricultural Research Station in Wisconsin, United States - UWRJ-L079-202R-5 | ecosystem: Environmental > Terrestrial > Plant litter >...
TCTGGTCAAGAACAGTTCTCCGTTGTTTTTCCCCCCCCCCCCCCCCCCAAAACCATCCGGACTCCGGACCTTCACAGTTACTAGAATTGCCATGGATGTCGTCAAGACTCACACAATCGGATTTCGGATCAAGCAAATGTAACCATTTGCCACACCGTGAGCTGTATGCTCATCAGTAGCCTGGCGCTCGGAGGCGGAACCCGCTTCAGCTGGTCGGAGACCAGGGCTGTTGTTTCAATGATGTTTATCGGCTGCAGGAAGGCAGCCAACATGGCCGCCACCAAACCAAGGGGAGCATCACAAGCATGCGGGATTCTGACCATTTGAAGGTCGTCAAGAGGCCCGGCCGCGCGCCTCTCCCAGCGTGTCGACGAAGAGCCGCAGCCCCTCAATCGGCGAGCTGTTTTTGTTTTAATTACAAGTCGAGCAGCGCGCTTTCCTTTCCTCCCTCCCGTCCCAAGTTTGGCATGGTGGCTACCACACACCTCGAGTCCCAAACCTAGAATCGTGGAGGCCTTTGGCTGCCCCGAAAACTTGTACCCCTTTGATCGAAGGGTGAATGACAATGCAGTGAATGCGACTCGCCACCCATCTTCTGGAAACTCGCATAACAAATCGCACCCTGCCCGTGCCCTGCTCTCGCCGCTGACATCCACGGCCGATTTCGTACGGTGGTTTCAACCTGGGGAAGTCATGGCAGACGATTTCTTTGATTCCATTCCTGACGACATCTTCGAAGGTATTCCTGACAATTAATTCACACCCCGATCAGCCCATCCCCCATCCCGCCAGCCTATCTTGAACCCTAACATCAATCCTCCACAAGACTTCCCATTCCCAACTGCAGTATCTGCTTTTGGCGCCTCGCCGTTTCACCGACTTGGAGCCTTCGCGCCTCCTGCAGAGATTGGTTTTGGCGGGCTTTGCCCTCGACGGCTCGTCGCTGGGAACCCTTCCTCTATTTTCGACGTCGGTTCCGCCTCCTCGCCCTTCTCCTCTGCCACCCCCGCCACTCGCTTCGGAATAGGTCACCCTCCGCTGTGTCCGGCTCACCCCGCCAACCGCCCGCGGGTTCATCCTTCTCAACTCCCACCAGTCCCCCATCCTATCTTACCGTCGCTCTCAAGCCTCCGCAACCCCTCTGACGCAGGCTCGAGCACTGCAGCTGCTGACCCGTTCTCGAGGCTCTCTTGGAATCTCCCTACTTTCTTGGGAAGGGCGTCGACGCCTGGCCAACGCGAAGCAAACAGCGACGATTACCTTATAAACGAAATCGCAACCGGCAACTACTCGAGCCCGTCCATATTCGGCGAAAACACCCGTGAACACAATACAACTGCAAACGCCGCGCCGGTATCATCCCCGTGGCAGAGAGTTTCGGCAACTCTACCAAGTACGATTACGGACGGTCCACCAAGCGGGAGCGGCGTCAAGAACGAGCCATCGCTGGAAACCCAGATTCTTCCGTCTTCCGACAGCTTCGAAATGCCAGCTAGGCAAGGCACAGGAACCGCGGGCGCCAGACGCTCTGGTGGCCACAAGCCACCTGCGCAAACAGAGAGCAGTTCGACTACACGAAAGAGAAAGCTTACAGATATTCTCAAATCTGAAGACGACATATTCGGCGAGGACTTCCATGTGATCGACCTTGCCAACACAGAAGAAGTTCCGGTGTCGCTGGTACCCCAAAAACCGAAGAACGAGGTCAAGCTCAGCAAATTCCAGTGCGTCATTTGCATGGACGACTCTTCTAGCTTGACAGTCACACACTGTGGTAAGGTCTTTCAGATCTATACAAATAGAAAGCTCTCTAACTCTTGCGTTTAGGTCATTTATTTTGTGGCGAGTGTTTGCATTCTTCGTTACATATCGACGCCTCGAAGAAGATTTGTCCCATATGCCGTCAAAAGGTCGAATCACGTCCAGCGAGCGGGAAGTTTGGAGTCAAGGCGAAAGGTTATTACCCTCTGCAGCCAAAGATGACAACAAGAAAGAGCTTGGGAAAACGTACAGCAAACTCATAACAACAATAAAGGAGTCTTGACCCGTCGGGCCAAGGACTCACTTGCGAACGGCTCTTGGCCTGGTCCGACTGAGCGAGGTCGAAATCGCGAAGAGAAAACCTGCCGGGGTGCTCTGTGGTCTCACGACAATTATGGAGGGGAGGAGCGGAGGGGTATGAGTTGGATTAAGCGTCACTGCGCAGCAATCACATCCATACGCTACCTTGTCTCTGAAGACAGGCAGTTGACGAGACTGGGGACGATTTTCCCTGAATATGTTGCAGGCTGTAATTGTTGCGTTGGGGGCACAAAGGGGGGCATGGGATATGCCGGAGTTCTCAGGTCTCGGGGTTTGCTTGCATCGGGAGCAAATACATTGGGCATATAGAGGGATGGTGCGGGCTTTTGTTCTTCATCGTAGTACCAGATACCCTTTCTCATAAACTGGCATTCCCTGTTTTGTTTTAGTCTTGTCTGTGAATACTAGAGTGGCCGTTCGTCTTGCATTTTATCACAGAACTTGTCCAGAGGATCATCAACTGCGGTTGATCATCGATCAGACATGGCGATACTCAACTCGTGTAGGAAAAGTAAACACCCTTCACAAAATCTGCCTCCGTTCATTGCGCTTGCAGAATATATGCTAAGCTACCTCCCCACTCCAGCGATATCTCTGTACAAATCCCCCTTTCCCGTTGTGCTGAGGCCGAAGCGGCTCTCCACGGTGACAACTTTTGTTTGATGTCTCCAGGCAGACAGAAAAAAAGCATACCCCTTTCCTACCAATAGCAGGTGTGACCAATACTAGATGCCACGAAACGCCCCAGCCAGATGAAAACGAACAACGCAGTACGTTACTGGAAAAGACCTTCTTCCTTAGTGGAATAGTGTTGCTGCCGCTCTTGGGTTCTCCGCCGGCGCTTGGTCATTTTCAAACTACAACCAATCCAGTCAGCAAAAGATAAATCATGGGAATACTAGGGAAAACTTACCTCCAAGAAACCTGTTGCGGTAATCAGCAACATGAATGCCTCCGCCAGCTCCTCGATCCTCTCTTCGAGCTTGGCCTGCGCCTCCCCATTCCCAGCGTTTGTTACCGCGTTGCCGCTTCTCGCGCCGTTCCCGACGGTCCCGATACCGGCGCTCCTCTTGAGTGTGTGCACCACTAACATGCGATGCTGTGTCAGGAATCTGCGCCCCTGCAGGACGTTGTGCGCGCCCCTGGCAAGGACGGCGGCGCCCACGATACGGGCCAGAGAGACGAGCAGTGTGTAGTGCTTCTCGAGGGCCATGGTATTCCTAGCGTCGATCTCAAGCTCTGGGTCGGCGGCGAACACACCAGACGTCTCTAGGGCGCGGAATAGGTTTGCCTGTAGTACGAACTTGGCCCCATGACGGGTCTGGCACAGCTGAAGCAGCAGAGCTAGCTTAGCATGTGTGTACTGTTCGGCGGCAGCGTTGCCCTCGGCGATGATGGTGAGCCAATCTACTAGCACGGTCTTGAGGCTGTCGACCAGGACGCCAACGAAATTGAGGCGGTTCAGGGTTTCGACAACATGGGCATCGTCGTCAGTGCGGCCGATATGCACCAGCGCACCGAGCAGAACCATGGCGGCCGTTTGGCATACTGAGTCGCTACCGTATGCGTCGTCACAAATGACGTTCAGAAGACGCTCGCCATGTGCATGGATGGTCTTGAGGGTGCGATGTCGCTGGCGCGTGGTGGTCGCGTCGCTCTTCCTTACGTGGCCTGCGGCGGCCTTATCAACCACGGCCGTCAGGTAGCGATACGAGATGCTGTAGTACAGGGCGCGTAGCTCAGCACTGCCAGCCCACTTGCCGATGGAGTCGAGACAGATCTGGAACAGCTGGAAGAGCTTGTCACTGATCAGGTTACCTATCGTGAAAGTTTCCTTGTCGGCACCCACAGCCACTGGGTCCTCGCCAAGATCGAGCTTGAAGAGCAGCACCTTGGCTACACGGGCAAGCTCGTATGCCTCAGCCGCGCTCAGGGAGCTGTAGGCTTCAAGACTCGGGAGAATAGCCTGAAGGGCCTGGAGCAGGAAAGCCATCTTGGGGGTGCCCGTGAAGTCGTTGGACTCGAACATGACCAGCAACAAGTTGGTCCATGCTCGAAGTAGCTTGAGACGTGATGAGGCATATTGTCGTTGGCGGTTAGAAAACACAAGATACTCAATCAGCAGTGCCTCTTCTCTCTCGACCGCGGCGAGCTGCTGTTGGGGCACGATCTGTCCTGTGTTCCGCGCCTCGTTCCGCTTCAGCGCCAACACCTCCATGACTTTTTCCACGTTGTACTGGAGGCCCGCAACCGGGTCTTCCTCAGCGCAAGCACTAAGATCGAGATCTTTGTTGAAAACAAACTCGGGTATGGGTATATCCCACTGACCATTCAGACTTAAAAAGTCAAAGAAGTCAAAAACGTTGGGAATCCTCGACAGTTCTTCCCCATCGGCTTTGATCTGACCGTTCAAGGCGTCAAATATCTGCCGCTTGAGGGTAGGGATCCGCTTTTGCGACACGCTGCAGAGCTCCTTGCCAACGTATTCCAAAATCATTGCCCGGGCACCAAGGAAGTTGACGTACGGTACCGCCGCGTCCGAAAGGGGGAACTCGGGATTCGTTGTCTCAACGCCGTCCCAAAGCAGACCTGGGCTGATCTGCACCTCCTGAAGCAGCATGTGGAAGAGGAAGTTGGTTACCCTCAGCTCTTCAATGACCAACTGCGATGAGAGCGGGGAAGACCACAGAATCTGAAGAACACGCAGGATTCGATATTTCAGCGCGATCAAGTAGCCACGCATGCCGCCGCGGTCTTCCTGGTAAACTGAAAGGGAGATTAGCGCCGATAGAAGGTTATGAAAGAGAGACTTCTGCGTGTCGAAGGCGCCACGCTGCTCAATACTAAGCGCGTTGAGATCGCAGTGAAATCCTAAGAGCAAATGGGCAATGGTAGGCCTGTCCGGCGTTGCCTTTAGACATTCGTAGAGGAAATCAAGGATGAAGATCTTGATCGAGTAATTCGGCGACTCTGATTCGAGGATTGGATCGAGGGAGGTCGCGATTTCACCAGAAAGCGCACCAGCTATCGTCTCGTTCTCGCCATTCTTCTCGAGCTGGACGATAGCCTTGTTGCGGTGCCCCGCCCGGCCAGAATCGGGATTCCAGGCCGAGATGATCTTGGACGACGTGGATATCTTCTCCAGCAGCTTCAGGCACGCCAATGTCAGAGGAGGATTCTGAAGCGCACACAGGCGGCCGAGATCAACCACCAAGGCCAGATGGCTCATAATTCCATCCTCGAAACAGGCGAATGCTGCATTTGCTACCGGTGCTCTTCGCTGAGATGCGCTCGCCCGGATAATAGGTCGGACCAGGTCGAGGTATGTATCTTGCAATTCCAGTACCTTGAGAATAACCTCCACGGACCGCAAAATGCTCTCAACGAGCGGAGAGTCAGGACCGGCCATGCTGAGTGCGCCCGAGTCTTGATGTATGGTGCTCATCAACGCTGTGATAACTTTTTCGTTGAACATCCACTCCATCACACGAGCGAATGGATGGAGGCGCACATATGTTGCCAGGTCGGATGTGGACATGGCCGCGTCAATGGCGATGTTTGTCTCATTGCCCAGGACAATAAGGTCCTCGTTAAACGTCGCCAGACATGTCATGGCAAAGTCTAGACAACTGAGCCGCAGGAACCTGAGCTGGGCTGGGTCGGTGATGTCCTTGGATGTGGTCGCGAATAAGTGGCAAATGACGAAGTCAACGTAAACCTCAACGCCTGGTATCCTGTAATGAGAGCCCAAGTCCTCAGGGAACGGTAGACTATCGTGTAGTCCTTCATACTCTTCTGTTGGTAGTAAAAGGGAGGTAAAAAGCTGGACGAGAGCGTTAGGTTCGTCAAACCCTTCGCTAAACTGTGCCAGAAATGCCTCCATGAGTGCTGCTGGATCCTGTTGCTGGGCTGCGAGGGCGCCTCTAGCGGGACCTCCTTGTATGGTTTGCAGACCATAGCCGCCCGTCAACAAACTGTCGACAAACCGCCACATGGTGTCGCATTCAGGCTGCGACTTTCTTGTCATCAGAGCTTTGAGAACATAAAAGGCGGAAGCCCTGAGCCGAGGAGGAATCAGACTGCTAGCCAATTTGAATAGTGTATCAGGCAAGTGCATCTCCTCGTCTATTAGTAACTTCTGTCTTGCGACCTCGCTTTCGGTGCTAAGTTTCCCGATCAAACGTAGGTAGCACTCCAGCATCATTGCAGACTCGGGCTCTGTTTCCGCCTGATCGGTGTTGGGTCTGCCCGGACGCTGCATAACAGTATGCGACTGAGCTGGACTGGGCCTGTCTCGGAGCTTAGCCGTGAAATAGTCAAGTTCTTTAAATATTTGATTCCAGGTCAGAGACTGGGATCGCTTCATCTTGCCGGAAGAATGGTGGCCTTCGTCTAATAGGAATAGGTGGGCGGCTGTTGCGCATTCTTCGTTGTCGGAAAGCGCTTGAAGCATCTCGCAAAAAGCACTGACAAGCGGCGTCGAAGCCCTCCTTGAAGCCCACTGCAAGAATCCCGCTAGATTGCTCTCCGGATCCTCCCAGAACGACATTGCCGCGTCCGGCCTGCCTTCGTACGCATATGCAATGATGATGAGGAACCGCTCCAGATCGAGATCCTGCTCATGAGTCTGGCTGAGCTGGCGCTGTTCGTCCTCCTCTGTCCTCAGCTTGCGAAGAATATCCGGAAGGTTGGAGATCGAAGCATCGATCAAGACCTCCAAGTGCACCATTAGGCACTTCTGGAAGTAGGTCGTAAATGGCTGGGGATAGTCAGAGGCCAAAGGAGGAGACTTCCGCTGCAACCACTGTCGCATTCCCAGTCGTGAGGGATCTTGCCAGTCTTGTGACTTGCAGTCGGCGGCCACAGAGAGAATAAAGTCGAACGCGCCATCTTTGAGCGCATCCAGAAATTGTCGCGTTCTCTCCTCGTCTTCCTTGTCGAGGTCGATGTTTGGAACACTGAAGACTGGGGTATCGTCAAGATACCACCCACTGTACTCAGCAATCCACCATGCTCGGACTGCTGCACGGAGACTTGGTATCGTCCATGTATCGTCCTCCGACTGTTGGCAAATCATGTTGTTCAGGTCACGCGATACCTGGATGTCGCCAATCCCTTCGGACGACCCAAAGACTGTGATATACGTCCCCAGAATTGGGAACATATGAACTAGCCAACACTGTCAGCCTTCACTCTCCAGCGTCGGGACATGAAGCAACTTACCGAGCAAGTGATCATACTTATCTGCCCTTTTTAGGATCGCTAGGAAGTCTTTGAAATCCCGCACATCGGCATGGCGTTTCTCGATGGCTGCACACAGGATCACCGACAACAGCTCATGCTGCTCCACCATGCTGACCCTCACGAACTCATACACCTCCTGCTGCTCGCCAACCTTGGTCAAAAGATTCGCCTGCGCCAGCATCGTCTTGGCTGTCATGCGCTCGACATGACTTTGTAACCCCTGCCGGACAGCCTGCATCGCCTGCGTACACTTGGGTACAATCTTTTCGTTTCGCACCTTGCCCGGCTCTGGTACCAGGTAGACCACTTTCTCGACCAGCTCGGCAAACGCCGACTGCATGGTCTCCTCGATCTCATCATCGGCCACAATTTCGATCAAGAGCCGCATGCAGTCGAGCATAAAGCGCCGCTCCTGGTGAAAGCGCAGCATGCCACACTCCCACAGCGGGCGGCCCCACGCCTCTGGGTCGCCTTCGGCACTGGCATCCAGTAGCAGGCGCGCCGCCTCGAGCTCATCAAGGTCAAGCTCCTCGGCCATCTTGAGCGTGTCATCGATAAATTCGCTGTTGATCTGGTACTCGACCGCATCGTCGCCTTCGCCGAGGGTTATCTGGCCTAAAGATGGTCACAGCCGTTAGCAAACATCTCTTCCCTCCCATCTTCAATCCCTTCCAAGGACAGGAGCAGCCTACGTTTGCCAACAGCTTCCCTGCTCTGCTGATTACGCGACTTCTTATCCAAAAATTTCTCGAACGCCTTCTTGTTTTCCTCTAGCAGCAGCTCCAGCGTTTGCAGGCCCTCAAAGCGGTGCTGGCACACGGCGAGGAGCTCGCCGTGCAGGGCCTGGAGGGCCTCGAGCGCGTGCAGGTCGGACATGGCTGGTAGATTTGGGCGGGAAACGCGAAAAAGGGGAGCGATCGAGCCTCAGAACATATTTTTCGGTTCCGGGACGTCGGATCCTCGACGTGATCTGTTTCGCTGGAATAGTATGTTAGGGTGCGACACTCGTGAACTGGCGAACGGTGCAAGCCGCTTTCTTTCGGACAAGCACTCCCACTCAGTCCAACGATTCTGCAGGTGGATCACGGATTCGAAATACTTGGGGTCAAGCTTTTGGAGCTGTCCCGCGCTGGCGCGCCAATTGGCGCTGGACCCACTTTCAGTCAACAAAAGAATCGGGGCGGTCAAGACATTCTGCCGGCTACCATTGGAGAGACAAGAATGGTTCTCTTGCTAAACGGCATCAAATCGAGATCGAGAAACATCCGGGCAATTCAAAGTGTAATAACAAAGCCTTCTAGGAACCTCTACCATCCTGGTCCACTACCTAATTACGATAATGTACAACACAAAAAAATAAAGAACCGACGCCTAGCGATACCGCCACATGAGTGTTTTGTAGTGCGAAATTCAGGTGCTATCGGGTGGGTGGGGAATCATGATCCCAGCCGGCGGACCCTTTTGCTTCACTTGCTGAAGTAGAAATTCTCATCCAGTGTCCGTCCGCGAATGAACTCGGGCTCCGATCCCTTGACGTAAATGTCTTCGAACAGGATTTGAGGGGTGGCGTCCGGAACAGCCATCGCCTCAGCAATGGTAGATTCCTCGTTGACGTGGCTGCGCGCCTTCTTGTCAAGAGACTTGAGCTCCTCCTCCTTGGCAACACCCCAGTCAAGAATGTGCTGCTTCAGGCCGGCAATGGGGTCGTTGGTCGAGCGCATGCGCTGAATCTCCTCGCGGGTACGGTAAGTGGTACCGGGGTCGGACATACTGTGGCCACCATAGCGGTAGGTGACGTATTCGAGAACCATCGGACCATTGTCTTCGGCGGTCCACTGCTTGCCATACTTCACAGCGGCCTTGACCGCCAGGACATCCATGCCATTGACCTTGAGGCCAGGAATATACTGTCCACGCTTGTAGTAGTCGGTCAGAGCCGAGGACCGAGCAGCAGAGGTACCCATGCCGTATTTGTTGTCTGTCAAGGTTTGTTAGTCCGCGATTGTAGGCCCAATAGAAAGGTGAAACTTACTCTCGCAGCCGAAAAGAGCCGGCAGCTTCCAGAGCTTGGCCATGTTGAAAGCCTCAAAGACCTGACCCTGGTTGCTGGCACCATCACCTTAAACATAACCAAAGTCAGCACATATTCTCTTTAAACCAGCCAATGCGTACATACCGTAGAGGATGACGGAAGCCCTCTTGCTACCAGTGTACTTCTGGGCGAATGCAAGGCCTGCGCCAACGGGGACCTGAGCACCAACGATGCCGTTGCCGCCGTAGAAGCCCTTGGTGAACATGTGCATAGAACCACCCTTGCCGTAGGCAATACCCTCACGACGGCCGAGGAGCTCGCCGAGGACAGAGCGGACGGTAGCGCCGCGCATGTAGGCGAAGCCGTGGCAGCGATACGAGGTGATGACATCGTCAGTCTTCTCGATCGCATGCTCAATTCCGACAGCGACAGCCTCCTGTCCGGTGGACAGATGGCAGAAACCTCGGATCTTCTTGTCTTTGTATAGCCTGTCGGCGGCCATCTCCATTTGTCTGTTTTCCCCGGCTTGTCAACCATCAAGACTCGGGCGACCGATTGACGGCGGGTGATGGCTTACCTGATCACGACCATGTCGTAGTACATCTGCTTGAGCTCCTTTTTGGTAACCTCCATGGTGTATGGCGGGGGATCGAGCTCGTAGGTCTCGAAGCTCTCGTCGCTGAGGGTGACTTGAAATGGCTCATCCTCCGACTGTCCATTGCCATGTCCAGTCAGCAAAACATCTAACAGCCAATTGCCCGCAGGTCCAATTGGGTTTCAATCTTCAAGCAATAGGCCACAACACACCTCGGGAACAGGGCTCGCAACCTGCGCCGATGCCGCGTTGGTGGTGACGGTCCTCCGCGCGACACACGACACCGGAGCAGCGCGAGGCGCGGCAATGCGGGTGGGCACTGCCCTCGTAAGTCGGGCGGCTCGTGAAAACATCTTGTGGTTGTTGTGAGGATGGCCCGGAGGAGGTGGAGGTCCGAGAAAAGAGTGCAGAGGTTCCTGCTTGCAACCTGGATTTCAGGGACGGCGATCGGAGAGGACGGAGAGCTGAGTGAACTTTGAGCAAAAAATGCGACCCAGTTTTTTGGCGTTGGGACAGCTTGTTGAACAGCACACTAGCCTCTTCTGGCGGCTGCTGGGTTGGGGGCTGCGGTTCGGAGCTCCACTGTGCCTTGCGATCGGCCCTAGCATGGATAGATGACAGCTGCAAGTCCGGCACCAACTCGCTCTCTGCGTTTCCAGTTTGCAACCAACAGCTCTGTTCAGTCTTTACCTTAGTAATTGATATGTCCACTTCTACTTAACTAATCTCATAAGTAATGACGGCACCTGCTGGTGTATCTCCAGTATTTCAGTCTGAAGTTGGGGATAGGTAAATGTGGAGCCGGTGGGGAAACACCGGATGGAACCGCTGGTACCCGGAAAGCCCGTACCTTACCTTACTGAGAGGTTGAAATCGACGTGTCTTTCAAGGAGAATGTCTATTTGCACCGTAGCCTCCGTCTATATGTACCGTAATAGTAACATGCGTTGAAGAAACTCCAAACACTATATGGTACAACAGTAAGGCTTAAATTATTCCATTAGAGGCCTTGTTCGCATTGTTAAAGACCTCGGTTGCATTCTAATAAGACTCTGGAGAAATGCACAAATATCTCCTTCAGATGAATACGGCCTGCCGTACCAGTTAGGAACGCACTTCAACATTGGGGATACGGTACAAATAGATGAAGGCTACGGTGCAAATAGACACCTCCCGTAAACCCCAAGTCCCTGCCAGTATCAGCTATCAGCTCAGTCTATGATCTACATATACTTCGGGACAATAATCACTGATCACTTATGAGGATGACTTGATATCAAACCACAACTATTCGGAGGCTCTCGTCCATCTTTCTGCTCCCGCCATGCGCAGGGCGCTGTATGAGCCCACATCCGGCTTTCCCCCGAATAGCAAGCCCTGGCTGATAATATCACACGCCGTAGCTACGACGTCAACGAAAGAGAAATCATCGCATGCCACCCAACCCCCCCCCTTCGATTCTGTGGACCACACGTAAAATGGTATATCCTGCTGTTTATTGTCACCGCCAACCGCCCAATGCTATAACAATCCATTGTAATCCCCAAATATTGTAGAACCAACCATGCTCTCTCCCAGACAGACGCGAACAGATATCTCGAATTGTAAAAAGAACTTGTAAACGCCATAGCAATGCCCATCCTCATCCCATCACACGCTTGCTCTGTCCCCCCTCCCCTATTTTCATGAATTACACCAGAAATGCCTGTGTCCTGCTTTCACCCAGGCAAATGTGGGGAGTTTGTGCTGTATGCGTAGCTGTGATTGTTTCGATATTGAAAGAAAAGAGGAATCCAGGGCACCTCACTCGCGCTGAGCGACCCAGTGACCGAGTACTAAAATGCCGCAAATACCGAACCAGGGTATCTCGAAGATATCGTGGACAGAGTGACTAAGTTAGTTCGACCTCCCGCCAGTGAAGTCGCTGTGGAAGAAGCTCCTCCGTTGCAACGGTGCTGTTGAAGGGCCGGCATCAGCCATCTCCACGTCCTGCATTACGTTCGTCGATCTCGGGAAGTCTAGTGAAATGGCGCTTAGGGGTCGTGCAGGTACGGGGTCGTCAAGCTCCCGCTGTGGCAAGGAGGATGGGCGCTCAGCCAGAGCATCTTCTGGTGGCGAAAAATTCCAAACCTAGAGTACGTTAGATCCAGACGAATGCTGCACGGTATTTCACAGCTTACCTCCATGACTGTCCGGCTGTTTTTCAGCGCCATGGCGACACATTTCTCTTCTTCGAAGGCAACGCGCCACACAGCTTCCCCTTGTGTAATGAGCTCCCGAACCAAGTGGCCCGTTTTGAGATCCCAGACCTTCACCCGCCCGTCACTACCACCGCTCACCACTCGGGTATCATCGAACTGCAAGCTCGTAACGCTGTTGTCATGGGCGGCAAGACGATGGATCGGGCAGAACCTCTCCAGTGACCAGACCCTGACGGATCCGTCACTTCCTCCCGTCACCAGAGTCCCACCGCGCATTTGGAGCTGACCCACCAGCGATGTGTGGCCCTGCAGCACAGCGAGACATTCACTAAAGGGATGCTGATTAGCAAAGGCTGGGATCGCAGTTTTCAAAGGCACTCACCCAGACTTGGCATCCCATATCCGAACACTAGTGTCAAGGCTTCCAGTCGCCACCCTGTAGCCATCGAATGCAATCGCATAGATCTGGCTGTAGTGTCCCTGGAGGGTAAAAAGGCAGCGGCCTTCCGAGATGCTCCACACCTTGGCCGTAGTATCATAGCTGCCAGATACGATAATATCGCCATGGATTTCAAGGCAGCGGACGCTGGCCTGGTGGCCCACGAGAACGTTTTTGCAGTGGCCAGTCCGGATATCCCAGATTCTGAGAGTCGTATCTCTGGACCCAGATATCGCAGTGTTGGCGTCTGACATTTTTAGACAGCGGACAGTTGAGGTGTGTCCCCTCAGGGTGTGTAAGCAGGCACTATGGTGGTTAGCAGTGATCGGATACCCCTGAAACTGCCACAACTTACCCTGTCGTCAAGTCCCATACACGCACATCTCGATCACACCCTCCACTGACCAAAATATCGTCCCAGGGAACCATAGCCCAAACGCCCATTACGTGGCCCTGGAGGGTTCGCTGCGCGTTGCCCTCGGTGTCAAAGACGTGTATCTTGGCATTATCAAGTGCCACAATAATGTACTTGGAGGTTAGGTGGAGGCTTGTCACGACACCCGCTTCTTGTGTAATATTCTTCGAGATATTGCGACCGCCGGTTCGCCATGCCGCATCGACCAGGTATCGTTGTTTAAAATGCGATTTGTACGACTTGAGTCTGGGCCTGGGTGTTTCGAACTGAATGTTGCCATCTATGCTCATAGAGCCGGTGGTTGGTCCTGCGCTTGGGAGGGCGGCGCTGGGCAAGCCGCGGCTTGCGGTATCGGCATCTTGAGACTCGAATGCGAAGACATCGGTTCTAGCAGTTGGGAGGGGAGAGAACTGCATAGGGGGGTTATGATTCACTTCGGACATTCTCCTCTGGTAATCATGCTTAACACATAGATTCTTCCACGTCATGTCATCGCTGAGAAGATCGCGCCACCTCCGCGATACCTGGGATGCGCGTGCCAGCACCTTGGGGTCATCAATGAACGAAAGGATCTAGAACTGTCAATACCGACTTCTCAAAATTCCAACATGGATGACACATACCCGGAGACACAGCTCATCCGGCAGACTGGTAAAGGGGTCCTTCTTTAGGAGTGGGCTGACATGTTGATGCACGAAGCTCAGCTGCTGGCTCGTGCAGACGTTCAACAAAGCGGTGAGAATGTGCGTCCGCTGCGGGCTGGAGCATTTTGCAAAGTATCCACGCACTTCCTCGATGAAAAGGTCATCAGCGTGTTCGCCACCGCTCCAGTTCGGCCGAGTGTGTGACGGGCCTGGGGAAGCGGCGGGAGTCGGCGGTGGTGGAGGTGACCCAGTGAGCTGTTGATCGAAGTCGGCAGCTGGCGTGCTCATGCTCGGGGTTGGAGGGCCTCTTGGCCGCTGCTGTGGCATTTTGGAGACATGCGTGTTGAGCGAGAGCTCGTTATCGAAGGTGCTCCCTCTCCTTTCAGAGAAGCTGAGAGATTTCGGGTACGCCGCCATGCTTGCGATATATTATACGAGCGGTTCCTCTCCGTCAAATTCGACACTAACAAGGCCTGGCGTTTTCGCTACCGTCGAGTCGGGGGAGCCGAGACGCCTTTTTTAAGGATACGCCGTCGAGTATGCAAGTCGCGGCCGGCAAAAGGAGTTCGCCTGGGTACAGGAATACGTGAGTCGTGACGTATCCTGAAGCCGGTTTGTTGATTGCCGCTCCGTCGCCGACAGAGAGAGGCTGGTCGACGATTCGCGGTTTGCCGAGGACGCGGAAAACTGCCGATACCGTGGCACCTAAAAGGTCACCCGAGTCAAGTCGGAGCAGGGACACCACAGCAAAACTCCACGTGAGCGCCGGTGGCTAGCAAACGACACTTTCACGCAGAAAGCCGCAGTTGGGTTGGAAAGAAGGCGTCCAATTCACACTGCTCGCGGAAGCGAGATGCTGCTGAGGGCAAAGGCGGTGGACCAGGTGGCAGTTGGCGGTTCCTGGTGTGGAGGGGGAGGAAGGGAGAGGAGGTCGGCGGCGAAACGATTTTGGCTAACGAGACATCCAAGACACCGCTTCAGAGAGAGACGAGACGAGTTGAGGGCAATCGATTGCGGCCAAGCTCTTGGTCCCGGCCTAGGCCGTCGGCGGCATTCCCAAAGGTACAGTGATGGGAGGGAGCAGAGTCGACGAGGAAGCAGCCGGTGGCTCAGGAGGGAGTGCGGTGCGAGTGGGATCCCAGAGTCGATTGTCAGGCATCGGGTGTGATATGATGCAGGCGCTGGAGAACGGCGCTGGGATTCCAAGAAATAAGAGGCGGGAGGGCCCTTTCTCGATTCCACCCCCAGATTGGTCGAATGGGGAGACGGAAGTTGCGGGCTGGAGTGCTGGGTGGGCTCGTGAGGCCGGGATAGGTTCTGGGGTACCAAAGTACCTAACCTCGGGGTCAGGCCTGCGCCGCCGCTTTGAGTGGCACTGGAGCACCTCATCAGGCGAGTTCGAGGGGGGGCCGGTCGCGAATTGCAGGCGGTCTCTGCACCGCATCGCTGCCCCACTCGCCGCAGGGGGAATCTGCCAAGATGGCTGTCTGGCTCGGCTTGGGTGGACAGTGCGCACAACCACCTACGAGCAGGCCCCTGCACTCGCCAAATGGAGCCACGATCTCGAATCGCAAGGCCGTTCGACCCTGCGTGTGCTCGTCAGTGTGATAGGCGGCTATGGCCCTACACCATTCCACCTCATCGCTTTGTTGGCGGCGGCAGCGATGACTTCTGACATGCGTTGTCCGTTGGGCAGACGGGCCTCGCATGAGGTGTAGGTACGGTGGTGACTGGACTCCATTCCTAACGATCACCCCAGATACCAGCTCCAGCTGTCCGGTGCCCACGATGGACAGAGCGCAGGACTTGCGACTTGCCTTGGTCGAAGCCGGCCAGGTATGCCGAGCGCAAGCCGGTGGGCGACTCACACACACACACTGCCAATATTGGCAACTGGTCCAAGACATGCCGCAGGCTAGGACATGCGCAGGCGCCGCGGCTCGATGTACATCACCACCCACCCGCGCTTGGGCAATGCGCGTGTCGTGCACGGCGGGGCCGGGGACCATCGACCATGGATCCCGAAAGAGTTCAGCTTCGCAGCCTTCCCAAGAGTGCCTCCGATTCCATCCGTCCAAGAGGCCATAATCCGGGTTCGACAAGACTCGGTCAGGACCTGGGAACATGAAGCAGCGGCGACTTTCTAACAATGGACGGGTGCAGAATGCAGGAACCGCACCTTGGATGAATAGGCGGGCCGTTCTTTCGAAGGATTCGGCACACCACATCTAACAAGCGGCGATAGAAGGGCTGCGAACACACATTGCTGCTGACGGGTCCCCTTCCAACCGACAAGACCAAATGTGTCGCAGCCCCCAGATCTGAGCCCAGTGAGTGTTGGACCTCCAGAGCCACTGCCCACACACGCGCTCGCCCATCACGTAATATTGTCTAGCTATGCCTCGAGATGCCAAAACACCGAGGCTAACGCCCAACATACTTTCGGCCCACGATCGAGGAACCGAACGCCTCCGCCATTCCTAACGGGAAAGCCGGGCGATGGACCACTGACCAGGCACTTTGTCGCTGCATGAAGCCACGGCGCGGCCGCGGGCCTGCAAGCCCAGCGCTCCGCATTCCGTTCCACCGAGCAATCAAGGTTGCGTGGAGGCCGGATTACGAGTCGAGGATTAGGCTTGACATGAGAGGGAGAAGTAATAGACCATTCATGACATGGTCTCCAGACCTTCGTGTCATGCGCGGAGGCGAGAAAGGTCCGAACTCATGATGGTGCCGAGTCTCTTTTTTTTTTTTTTTAGGGGGTACTGAAACCTCCAAGACCTGCAGCATCCAGGTTGTTAATAATCGACCCTCCCAAAACCAGACCATTGCCCACAACCCAGTAGTCCTACAGCGTGGTCCATATTGCAGATGATGACATGTCACCCGACAGCTGCGGAGCACCATGGTGCCACGGTAGAAGGGAGATCACAGATCACCATCAACATATGCAAGCAAGTTCCGTCCGGTCTGGACGCATTGTCGTCATCCCTGATGCGCTTGCTCTTGTCGGTGTCGGGCGATCACAGATCTCACAGCAGGCAAGGGCGGAAACCCGCACAGTTTGCGAGCTTTTTGAACCTCGTCTTCCTGTTCTGATCACTTAGGCTTTCTCTTGCCCTGTGTAAGTGGACGGCGACGGGATTTGTGGCACGCAACCACCCCTTCTGCCATCTCTAATCTGTCTGGGGGATTTAGCCCCTGGAATTATTCTAACTCAAACATATAGCTCCCTCTCGTTGAAACATCTCGGTCTCCCACCACGCGCGGCGCCCCCTCCGTGCAGTTAAGCTCTCCCTGAGAGCTGGCTGAAACTTCGTGGTCGCCTCGTCTCGTCGGATATTACCAGCGGAGTTTCCTGTCGCCGACAAATACGGCGAATAAACCCTCGTCATTGGCGTCGCTCTGGCCGCAGGTAAGGGGGCCACAACACAGTGAGGGGTCAAGTTTTATTTCGACACTCATCAATTCTCTCCCTCGCAGAAGTGATTAACCAAATTCCACTGGTCAGTTTAAATAATACAAAATCTTCTACATTGCCACCAGTCGCAAAATTCCATGCCCGTTGCGTATGAAGTACATGAGCCCCATCTAGACCAAACGCCACCCCTTCCTTGATGGGCCAGATCAGTGGTGATGGCCAAGTTGTGTGAGAAGCGGGAGCAGCATTCCAGCAGCTGTTGCAAGAGTGTCCCGCATCTGCGGCTTTGCTTGCTTTCGCTGAGCATTGCCAGCGTCCTGGTATCCGTTCATACCGGGGTGGTGATCATGACCCTGAGTCTGGGCGTCTTCCTGCATGGCGTGCATCGCGACGTACCTAGTGCAAAATACAATTATCAGCACTTCTCACTTGTCAGACGGAAAGGGTTGGGCTTACAAGAATGTCCCGGCGGAAAAGAGCAACAGCATGCCAGTCCACCATTCACCAGAAGGGCCTTCCATGTTGCCCCCTACCATCGAGATGATCAAGTACGTCGCTATTGCGCCAAATGGGGCAGCAAGGCTGAAGACAATCAGATGGCCCCTCGCAGCTCTCTTTGAAAGACCCTGCTTGAGCAACACCGAGGTAAGGCCAAAGGCAGCGGGAGCTTTATGTACCATGATGGCAACAAAGATGATAAAGCCGAGTTTCATGTTCGATGTTGTAGCTGATGCGCCCATCGCGATGCCGTCCGCTGCCGCATGAATAACAAGGCCCGTCGTAGTAGCAAGACTGCGAGATTGTTTGGGCGACGGGGTGAGAGAGCCCAAGAAGCCTTCTGACTCCTCATCTCCAGTGACGCTAGAGGTCGAGAGGTTATCGAGGCTGATGTGTCTTGTTGCCGGAGCACCTTGGAACCTCTCCGTCGCATGTCGCGGCAGCCGGTCTATTAGGAACATGAGCACGAACCCAAGCATAAGGGAGAAGCCAATCTCGAAGGTTGGCAGATGCCGTTCGTTGTGGGCATCTTTGTGGGTCTCGGGAGGATGTGCCGGAGACCCTTCGTCTGAGTCCTTCTCGTCCCCTTTCCTGCGGTTGATCGCGCCAACCGCGGTTACGCTCCTGATCACGGCGTCGAGGTTAGTGGCGTCTTGCGACTCCCGCTTCCCAAGCTCATATATCTCATCGCCATCGTGGGGCGCATTCGTCCCTCGTTCCCATACAACCTCCGAACTCCTCGATTGCACAATCTGGCGTGCCTTGTTTGGATCCGAACGGCCTGCTTCTGACGCAGAAGAGACGGCCTCGATACCCTCAGGTATTATAACAATGAGCGACGTTCCCACCAATATTCCGACGCCGATACTCGATATCAATCGCAGCTGCGACTGCGAAAGGCTCATCGACAGTGGAAGGGCCCCGGCCAAAAAGGAACTGTCGCGAAACTCCTTGTCAGCTCGCGCCCATACACATAAGAAAGGAAGTAGTTCCCGAATGGTTCGACGTACGCCAAGGCCATCACCACCTGTCCGGAACTCGGGTCAGTAACTTGTATGCGATCATCGCGGCGAAGCGCAAATGTCTCGGGTCTTGGGCGCAACTCACACTGAGGGCCAGAAGAATAAGCAAGCCACCCATCTTGGATGATGGTGCTTCAGTAAAACCTAGACGATCAAAGGAATGGTCTGGCTCTCGTGGATTCCATCGGCAAGAGCACGCAAGTAAAGACAACGAAGCCCAATTAACGATGTTGCAGAACACTATGTATTCGGGAAATATCTCCAACGAGACCCTCCATTGTTCAACAAGCCAATTGGCAGGATCGGCAGCCGCTGTCCGCACCAACGCCGGCCAATGAGCCGACCATCCCCCTGGTCACCCTTGAGCCCCTGCTTCCCGTTTTAGCCCGGGGTGCGATGTACCTCACGAAGGTCGAATTCGTTCACTTTAACCCCCCATAGGAGCATGGGCTATCATACAGCTCGGGATTCGTAACAGGGAGCCTTCTCAGATTGAACATCATCAAGACGATCTTAGGTAGGTAGGCAGTTGACCAAGATGGATACATCAAAAGATGCCGTACCTTCAATGTGCGAGACAAACATTAAGTGGGGCAGAATCGCCAAGCGCATGGTCTGAGCGTTCAACTTACAGAATTGAACCGCGACGCGACACACTGCGCGCGCAAAAGTATCGCCAGTATTCAAACTTCAGAACTGGCTTTCAATTCCAAACAAACAAACTTTACCTTTACCTGCTAAACCCGACGTTTCGGAGCCCCCGAGAAGCCAACTGCGAAATTGCAAGTAAATTCTCCCCAGAATTCGCGCCCTTGGAAGGTCCCAAGGCCTCCAGGCGCATCGTAACCAGGAGCGGACTCTCAGACTTCACAATCCACCATGTCGAACTTTGGGGGTGACGAATGTAAGAAATCGCATTCCCGAGCCCATTCACATATGCACTTGTACTTACAAAACAGGGTCGGTGTCCGCCAAAAAGGCGTTTGTCATATCGCTCGTTCGGCCTACCAGACTCGAATCAAGAGCGATCCAAAGCTTCCGCCCCGCTCACGCCTATTCAATCTTTGGGGACGATGAGCAGATTTTTGGTTACCAGGGCCTGGAGGTGAATCTCACCTTCAATGCGAATGACATGCGGCCGAATTTGCAGGTCAAATGGCGCAAACAGTTCGAGCCGACTGGGGAGACAGAAGCGACCGACGTAGTGGCGGTCCTCAAGGACTACCTCCCCGAGGTCGCCTTCCAGAAGAAAAAGGAGTTTGATGATGTCATCCGAAAGACTCGTGCCGACTGGACACCCCCTGGCCAACTGGCCACTTCCTTCACCAGAGATGATACCACATACGAGGTGTGGAAAGGCAGTCTTGCAGACCCTGCGGTCAAGCAGCTGGTCAAGCGCATTCAGATCTTTGTCCCGCTGTTGATCGAGGGCGGTACCTACATTCCGACAGACGAGCCGGATTCTGACCGGTGGACTATTTTCTTCCTCTACGAAAAGAAACCCGTATCTGGCGAGCCAGATCGCAATTCGTACATATTCAACGGCTACAGCACCGTCTACCGATTTTTCCTCTATCAGATGCCGACACCCCCCGCATCTCCGTCGCAAGGGAGTCTTACATCCGGCTTGGAGGATCTTGCCCTTGATAAGGAGAACTTTGACCTGGCCCAGCTGCCTTGCCGGACGAGAATCTCTCAGTTCATCATCCTCCCACCCTTCCAAGGAAAGGGCCTTGGTCCCAAATTCTACAACATCATCTTCCAGGAATACATCCACCACCCGCAAACGGTGGAGATTACAGTCGAGGACCCCAACGAGGCTTTTGATGACATGCGCGACATCGCCGATCTGCACTTCTTGCGCAAACAGCCCGACTTCAACGCTCTTCACATCGACACCAGCATCGTGATCCCTGGAAAGAACGGCGTTGCGCCGAGCAACGTAGTGGACCGAGCAGCAGCCGACGCTGTCCGGGGAAAGGCCAAGATCGCACCGCGACAGTTCGCCCGGGTACTCGAGATGCACCTGATGTCGAAATTGGCAGACTCCGTGCGACCATGCATCGAACCTGACACGAAGCACGCGAAGCCTAGTAAATTACAGGAGCATGAGTACCGGCTCTGGCAGCTGATGGTGAAGCAGAGAGTATACCGGCACAACAAGGACGCACTCGGTGAGCTAGAGATCCCCGAGCGCATCACAAAACTCAACGAGACAGTGGCGAGTGTGGCGTTCGACTTTGCTCGGTTGCTAGTCAAGGCGGAACGCTACCAGGACGATGCGACAAGCAGCGCAAACGGGAACGGGAAACGCAAAGCTGGAGAGGACGCAGAGGAAGTAGCACCCAAGAAACAAAAGGTTTAGGGCATGGAAAAGCGGGAGCATCGAGGGTCAGTGGCGTTGATGATTGCTTCATGTACCCGAAATAGGTGGCTAATGATTTATCATGGGGTTTTGAAGCCGTCAGGTTATGCGGTTGGTGGCTGAGTGGTCCCTGATAGGGTGCGTCGGTACGAAAATGAGTGTATGTAATATGTGTGATGGTTATAACGGAATGAGAGGCTGCTTGTGCGTCACTATCTCGACGCTGCTAACATGCTGTGGTGTTGTTGTTGAGAGACGGCAATGCGCAACCTGGCCAGAAAGTGTCAAATGTAACATTTTATCTATCCAGTCCTTTCACCTCTATACCTCCGCGCAAAGTCGGAAAAACTGAGACAAGTATACGGCTTTAGACCTCAACCACACAACTCCCGCTCTAAGCAGCTGGGTATTTGCTGTGATCCTGCCGGAAAGGGAAACAAGATAATGCTCTATTGGAAGGGACTCCCGCCAAACCTAGTACCATTCACGCCTTGCACACCCTTACCCAGCTGGCTCGCTACAACCGTTGCCTCGCGCACCGCACGCGCAACAGTACCGCGGACCCTGCCCTCCTCAAGCACCAATAGCCCGCCGATGGTGCACCCGCCGGGGGTGCTGACCTTGTCGCGCAGCAGCGCGGGGTGGTCCCCGTTCAGCACCAGCCCAGCGGTACCGCGCATCGTCTGTGCCGCCATGCGCTGGGCCTCAGCACGTGGCAGACCCATAGCAACCGCACCATCAATGGCGGCCTCGAGCATGAGCGCGAAGAAGGCCGGCCCGGACCCGCACAGCGCTGTGCAGGCGTCCATCGTCGTCGGGGGCAGGTAGACTACCTCACCGATGCGTCGGAAGATCCAGGTCACGAGCCCGGCTTTCTCGACAGGGAGGGGCGGCGAGGAGGTACCGATCACGGTCATGGACTCGCGGATCAGCGACGCTGTGTTGGGCATGGCGCGCACGATGAGGGTGCCTGAATCCGGACCGAGGATGGCCTCGATCTGAGGAACCGTCACGCCGGCGAGGATACTGATGAGAAGCTTGCCCTTGAGCGCGGCGTCCATGCCGCGCTCGCTGAGCACCTCATTCACCATGTACGGTTTGCAGGCGAGGATGACGACCTCTGCCTTCTGCGCAGCAGACACATTGTCGTTTTGCACTATGGTGATGGATGAAGAGGGGTAGGAGGCCAGCGCGGCCTTGACCTTTTTGGCGCTCTCGGGCCGGCGCACACAGGCGATGAAGCGCGAGGGCAGGCGTGTGGGGAGCTCCTCCGCCGGCGTGGAGGTGCCGGATGTGGAAGAGAGGAGGGGGTTGGCCGCAGTTTGCATGTCCTGGAGGGAAGTGAGGATGCCCGAGAGGATTGCAATGCCCATGGTTCCTATGTCGTGTTAGACGATCTGGCTATGTGGCCCAAAGGGGCAGGGGCGACTCACCGCATCCGAGGACGGCCATGGTGAGCTCCTCGGAGCCATTGCCGTTGATTGTGAGGTTTGTTGAGCTAGACATTGTTGCGGTTTGTGTGTTTTTCGTAGCTGTGTTTCAGGTGCCAGTGTAGAAACGGGATGATGAGTAGGAGAGAAGGGTCGGTCAAAGAAGGGTAAAGGGGCGGAAGTGTCGCCTCACCAAACGAGAAGATATGAGTCGGCGGCGGCAGGATGGAGGCTTACGGATAGTCTTGCCAAGACAGTGGACAGCTAATGACTTTACGATAAAAACATATCAAATTAAGCATAAACACAAAGTGAACTACAATCACCAGCACAGCTGATATTTCTACGCAGAATCCATTCTCTTCATCATCGCCTTCATCAACCAGCACTGGAGAGGGCCTATTTGCCCCACCACGAACGTTCCATTGCCAAAATATTTGGGCCCGATCACCCCACCAAGCTCCCGTTATCGGACGCTATCGACGCGACTGGGGGGCTCACCGCCTTCCCTAAAGGGCTAGCGTTTTCTCACACGCAGGGTATAGGTTTGCCGATGGAATACGGACAGTACAGGGACCAGGACCTTTTTAAGTTCAACTGGGATTCCGAGGAGGAATCAGAATCTGAAAAGAAGACATTCGCACAACTCTGCGCAATGGCGGACCCCTTCGAAGTGCGCATGCGGTTCACGAGCCAGCTGCGAGGACTTAATGCCTCCGTAACATCTGCGCAGAAAGCTGCGCAGTATGCCCTTCGACACAAGGACCTGGCCGAGGACCTGCACTCGTGCATCCTCGAGCAGCTCGAGCGGAACGGCATGAACACCCGGGCCAACATCATGTACTTTATCGAGCACTTCCTCGACATGGCCCACCGCGAGGGCCACGGCGACTACGTGCGCATGATGCAGCGCGATATCATAAGAGTTGTCGACGCCGTGGCCCCTGAGGACGGATCTGGCGCCGCCAACATCAAGGTCACCCGCAAGGTCCTCCAGACCCTCCAGAGCAAAAACTTCCTCGAATCCCAGACCGTCTCCCAGATTGAGGAGGTTCTCAGGGACCGCGACACATCATCTCAAGACCTCGCCCTCTCTTCGCCCGCTAATGGCGACCTCGCCCTCGGCGACTCGTCACACTCTCAGCAAGCACCGCACTCGACCCGCCGGTCTAACGCGCCGCCAAAGCTCGACCGCCGACAGATTGAGCAGCGAATTGAGGAGGACCGCGAGCGACATAAACGGCTGCGCGAAAATATATGGGCCGTCCCAAAGGGGGAATACGCCGAGCTGGACAAGATGATGGAGGAGACGAGCGATCTTGGCGAAGACGACTTTCGCGCGATGGCGGAGGAGCGAAAGGAGTGGGAGCTGGCGAACCAACACAACTGCCCACACCGTATGGAGGACGCAGCTAACGGGAAGCGCGTTGACTAGTCTGGTGGCAGCAGTGTCTGGACTTGGCTGGAGCAGTTGTAACTTGTGGGGCTGGCTTGTTGATCGGAACTTGGCGTGGAACGGCGTTATTCTCTCTGGTGGGAGGCAAAACGGATACCCTTTCATGCATGGTCATGACGGACTGGCGTTTGTCAAAGGAATAAGGGGATGGCGTTAGGGTTATTCTCATCAGCGATGTCAACATCACTATTGGATTTGATTTGTATTATACGGCCGCTGAGCCTATCGGTATAGATATGCGGTAAAGCGATTTGAGTGCTGTGTGGAAAGGTGCTGAAGTGAGAAACCTGACGCTCGAGGTCACCAGTAGGCACCACATACATATTTATCTCAGGTGGATAAGATGCCTCCTTGTCCAGGTCACTCCTTTCATAACCCTTAGTCATGGCAACCGCCGAACCAGTCCCAGTGTGGAAAACTCCTACCCCTGATAACTGATACGTCACCAGTGAAAATATAGTCTACCTGAAAGCCCGCGCCCGATTTCCCGAAACGAAACAAGAAATGAGACAAACTCTGCTTTTTGTACATGCTCTGGAGATGGGTATCAATAAATCCGAACCGAAACAAGACCCCGGCTCCTTGAAGAAAAGAACCCAACAAAACTCAAGCGGTACACGTCCCAGGACCCATCATCGTGCCTTGGAGTCTCCGCCCGCAACCTGGATGAATATCCTCATGCTCCTAGCCGATCGCTGCAAAACCTCCCTCGCCTCCCTGTCGGCCGCCGAGACGTTGGCATTCCGCTTCTTTATTCGCTCCTCCCGCGCTTTAATCCCCTTTTCCGCGGCCTTACCCAAGCGGGTTGCTTCCGCCTTGGTAACCGGGCTATTTTGGTAGATAAACCACAGCATGCTCTCCAGGATCAGGGATAATTTTGCGTTATCCTCCGCCATAACACGACTGGCGGCAAATGGAAGGAAGCATTTTCCCAATAGATCGAATGACAGCCCGTCCGCTTCGTCTGTGGAACTATCGACATCACTCGGGTCAGGGCAATTGTTCGGCAGCAGCCGTTCGGCGAAGCGGCGATAGAGTGAGACGTAGACAGAGGTCACGGAGATCGAGGAGAGGGAATCAATAAACGGCCGGAACATGGCGAGTGGCAGATTGCAGACACGGTCGGCGAATTTGTCATAAAGATCCGCGAGCGGGCAAAAGCGCTCCGGGATGTAGCAGGCCGCCGCCGAGAGGAGGCGGAATATTCGGAGGCGTATTGAGACGGAGTCGGCCATGCCCTCGGTGACTCGGAAGATTGCGGCGGAAGGCGAGGAGCCTGCCTGCTTCGCCTTTTTGCCCCGTGATACCCGTGCCGACTTTTTCTTCCCGATTGAAGGTGAGCTTGGCCGGCTCGTGAACTCGTCATCGTCTTCATCGTCCTCGGATTCTTCGAGATCGTCCTCCTCCGCCCAATCCATCAAGCTGCCGAGCTGGTTCATCTCCGGTTCGCCCGTTGTTGCCGCGCGCTTTCGCTTGCTATTGCCTGTGATAACAGCCAATTCCCGCTCGAACACCTCCCGGTACGTGCCCTTATCGATTGGATCATCGTCCGTAAATGCCATCAACGCCCGCAGCACCCCCTTCAAGATATCCCCTCCCCGGTGCAGGTCATCGAAATACGCAACTAGCAGACTCTCGTTCAACATCTTCCACTCCCCTGCCTGTGTGCTCTGGCTCCCCTCGACGCCGTTCTGCTCCGCATCCAGCGCGAACCTCTCGTCCCAGTCCTTCTCCAGTACGTCCACCATGTACTCCAGCCACACCTTCCAGTGCCGCCATCGTTCTGGATGTGCCGCTGCGCAGCGAAACGCCCAGCCCAGTGCAGTCCAGAAGTTCCCCGCGCCTTGCCATACGCTCTGCTCGTTGGCGAGCCTTCCCTCGACGTTGTCGGAGTCACTACTATTGGCTTCGTCGTCATGGAGGGGGGGGCTGCTGTAGCGGGTATGGTACCTACTGGTACTACGACTATCCCGGCCGTCGCGCCTGGGGCGGCGATTGAATGTAAAAGCGTAGCGTAGGTTGGCGTGAATGGGTCCTGTTATTTCGAGGACACCGCGTAGATAGGCAAGGGCGCGTGCTGCGACGTGAAGGTTGGTGGGTTCGGATGCCCGTGATGTATATGACGGGTGTATTATGAGAGTGTTCAGGAATGCGAGCTGGGTCGGAGGTGCCACCCGGGCGGGGGCTGGATGTTTTGAGGGCCTTGTGACGGTGCCATCGGCGAGCAGGGTATCCAGCACAAGAATGACAGGAAGGACTGCGTTGTGTTAGAAGAGGTAGTCCAAGCTAGGTAGGTTCGGCTGGTGGAGTTTACAGAGCTCTTCCTCCAGCTGGATCTGGCATTGACCCTTCAGCTCGTGGATAGGGTGCACAGCATGGCGAAATCGCGGCGATTCGTCGCGGTCCTCGACGACAGGGCTACTAATACCCGTGGTGTCGGCTTCATGGAAGGGCGAGTCTTTGGCGGTCGTGTACGATTCGGGGGTGGAGAGCGATTCCGCTGAGGTAAGAGGTGATGTTACAGACATCTTCACTCTTAAAGAGAGTCTCTTCAAGAGACAGATCGTTCCTACAGGGAATGGGTTGGACAAAGCCGGAGCCCAACATGGCCCGAGGGAGGAGAGCAGGCTGTCGATTGTTCGCGCAGGCACTAAACGGGGCTTGGGAACCGCGTTTTGCACGCGACGGTAGTGGGGCAACCGTTAATTTTGGGGGCACCCTCGCGCTGCTTAATTGCTAACGTTATCGATAAATAATCGTTACCTCAAGTACTCCAACGGTGATGTCACCAATCTTGACATGACAACTGCTGCTGAAAAGGAATTGTGATAGCTTCTCTCTGTGAGATATGAGAGCATATCATGTGAGGGGTATTCCCGATGATGGGGCTTTTCCCCCATCATATTGAAAAGGCTTGGTCCTCTGATGGACGCCTCTCGCGTGTAGGTATACATCCGAGGTGTTCAGAACCTTAGCATCTGATCGTTTTTAAACCCTTTTAATATGAAATAACTAGCGCGAGCTATTCCTCGAGCTCAATGATTCGAATCGAGAAGGCCGATCACTCTGATTTCATAGCCCATTCAATATCCCGCCACGTTGGACATGGCAACACTCTCAGAGCTCCCCCCGGAGCTGAGGCTGCTGATCTGGGAAGCTGTTGGCGAAATCGAAGATCTCAGCACCCTTCTCCGGTTAGCTCGTCGTACGCGCGCTGAAGTTATTTCCGTACTACCTGCCGGCTTTGTCTTTTGTGGTAGCGGCAAGTTTACCGAGCTGGATCAGCTTGTCATCGTTGTGAACGGCCGCTGCTCCGAAAGGTATTGGCTCGAACTTGAGGCAACCCGGGCCCGGAAACGATATGCCTGGTCGACCAGAGACCTCGACTCAGCGCTGTTACGAGGACTGAAGCTCTGCCAACCCCGTGAAATGGTCGTCGAATTCAGGGCGCCCAAGGGTGGCTACCATCTCGCCTCCCTACTCACCATGCGTGCGAAACCGTGCGACGTCCACAAGGTTCTTGATTCAATGAAAGCAGCGGCCCCTAAATCCGTGGAAATCCGGTTCCGAGAGCCATGGCCTGAACCCCGTTGCAAGAACTTCTGGGTGAATCGGCTGCGAAGCGAGATACGTTTGAAATCGATCCGGCGTGCCAAGAACCGACGGATCAATTGCAAGTATCGCCTCGTTAAGAAGGAACACGTCGAACGGCGTGATACACACCTCTATTACTATGAGTGTTTTATTACTCCCAATGGTGAATCACTGGCTCTGGCGGAACGCGGCAGTCGTGTTCGATCGTGTCCCCAGCCGCCAGCAGACATCCTTCTACCGCCTGTCTCCTAGGACTGGGAGCGGCAGTCCTGTCATCGATTTCCAACGGCAACCCCACGACTTTGAGGAGCTCTTGTTGGTTACCTGGGCGCTTTGCCGGGATTGCATACGTTACAACTACCAGCAAGGCGGTAGCGCCGACGATCTCAGGTCTATTGAGATAGGGCCCTGCGAGTCCGGAAAGGGAGCGCGAGGTTCAACGTTACCACGCCCGGTCTAGCAATGGGATGATGTTCATCGCGAACCAGTCCGTCTACATGAGAGAAGAAAATTTTATCCGCCAGTGCCGCGCCCTACTCTCACAGCTATGGGGCGAGGAAGCGGACCAGCTTCATGCCTATCTGCGCCGGACTTGCAAGCTGTCCCCTCGCAACACGTTTTCGGAGGAATACAACCTTCCGTTCTGGTCCTTTTCTTGGGCCAGCAAAGCCCCAAGTGAGTGGTATCTCGGGCAAAAACGACAAGTTGAGTCCAATTGACCAGGAATGGGCACTCTCTTACCAAAGGAATTCCTTCACGGCCTTCTTCGATACAGTTCTCTCGACAGTTCTCTCGACATATGAGACCTACCGTGATATATGGAATTCAGAATGGGTACACCTTAGGTAAGTATCAATTCGTGGATGGTAAGAACATGAGCAGACAGAAAGGGGTGAAGTACGTTCAGGATGGAATTCCGATATGAACAGCGTTACGGAACCTACCTGCGGGATAGTAGCAACTATCAAGTGGGCGATAGCTCGAATAGTACCTACCTACCTGATAACCCCTCACAACCCAGAATAATACTCCACCACGTCCAGCCCCAACCCCCGACACTGCTCGAGCTCCCTGAATCCCTCCATCTTCCTCCCGCCCTTCCAGTCCAAGACCCTCATCCGCAAATCTCCCTTCACTACTGCGGTCCACTCCCCGTCCACTTCCTCCAAGCGCCTCTTCGTCCCATCATACCCCCTAGCGGAAAGATACCCTGCTTCCGGGTTTGGATTGCCCGTTCGGATGAAGGATGTGAACAGGTCAAGCACCAGCTGCGAGAAGGGGAGGTCGGCGTCGTCTCTGTTCAAGCGTCAGCCACTAGCATCCCCAACCAACATAAACCGCCATATAAAAGGGGGCCTCTCAAAACAGCCTTGGCCATCCCCTCCACAAGAAAAGAGCCCCCTGAAAATGAAAAAGATAAAAAAAAAACCACACCTAACCGGTAACCCCTGCCTCGCCAAATTCCCAAAAACGTAATACAGCTCCCCAGAATGACACCTAAAATACGGCAACGACGGATCCCCATACGGGTGCGCCGCCGTTTTCGGGGCCTCGCACACATCTGTCTGCGGCCACCCTGTGGTCTGGTACGTGCGGTCGAACTCATAATAGTACACCCCCTTTGGCACACGGCCTCTGTCGGCGGTAAGTGCATATACAGTGGCTTGGTCGACGCAGCGGAAGATTCCGTCGGTGGCGACGCGGGAGGAGGTGTTGTAGATCGCGAGGGTTGTGTTGGGGGTGGTACCTTGGATGGAAGGGGGGAGGGGGAAGAGGGTGGGCGAGACCGGGGGGAGGCCTTGGGAGAGGAGGTAGGTCGTGGTGTTTGTTGTGTCTGGGGCAGGGAATCGAATGAAGGCTGCGCCGTCGTCGTGGGTGGTGCCCATCATGAGGGAGATGGGGAGGGAAGAGCCGGATAGGGGTAGGGAGGGGGTGGTAAGGTAGGTTCCGTCTTGGACGAGGAATCGGGCCGTTCCGGCGGCGAGGAGGGCGGGGACGGGGAGAGCGCGCAGACAGTCGACTTGGGAGGGCGCTAGGGTGCAGTTTGTGGCGGAGAGGATGGCGTTGCCTGCCACGGAGAGTTGCTCGTCGATGGTGTAGTATTGGGAATAGGTGGTGCCGTAGTTGATCCCGCCGAGGTTGGAGAGGGGGATGGCGCCGGAGAACTTCCCCGTGGCTTTGGGGGAGGCCATGATGGCGCGGACGGACCCGGCGCCGGCGGATTGCCCGAAGAGCGTGATGCGGTCGGGGTCACCCCCGAAGGAGCGGATGTTGGTACGCACCCAGTCAAGGGCGGTGATTTGATCGGCAAGGCCGAAGTTGCCGTTGGTGATGCCATCTTTGAGGGCGAGAAAGCCAAGGGTCGACAGGCGGTAGTTGATGGCGACGAGCACCATGTCACCGCGGGAGACGATGTTGGCGCCGTCGAAGGTGGCATCGTTGGCAGTCCCGCCGGTGAAAGCCCCTCCGTGGATCCAGAACCCGACTGGCTTGAGGTTGTTCTTTTCTGTCTGGGCACCAGGGGCAGGGAGGTGAGGTGTCCAGATGTTGAGGAAGAGGCAGTCCTCGCTCCCGGACCCAGACGACCCCTGAGCGCATTGGGAGCCAAAGTTCACTGCGGAGACTGACTCTCCCGATCCCCGGAACAGGGTCGGGTATGTGAATCTCTTGGGCTGGGGCGCATAACGGATACCAAAGAAGCGGAATGACAGTCGGTCACGGTATCTGTGCAATATCAGTCTCAGCTCGGGTTGATGAAAGGAAACACCGAGAATGGGCCTACCCGGAAAGCGTCTGGTTATTAGCCTCGACCTCAACTCGCCACTTCTCACTGGTATCTTGAACCCCCTTGCTCGAATACGGCGCTGTCTGTGTGCACAGAACCGGGAGCTGCAATGCCGAATCCGCCCCTGAGACTTTTCCAGACGTATCCAACGCCCTGGTGTCGTTGCCAATCGCAGCAACCCAGAGCCTTGAGGTGGCGCTGATCTTCCCCTGGTACGCGAGAAAGTCAAGGCTTGGCTTGATGCTTGCCGTGTTCAGCTCAGGAGACCATATCTGCTCGCCGAGAGCCCGACAAGCATCAAACGCATCGCTATACGGCCTTGGGTCCAGGAGTATGACACCCGATGTTGAAAAGGGGCTACTCGCTCCTGCGATACTGTCAGCCATGTCCCCCGATTTCACATCACCAAGACCTCTTTACCTTGCAGATCGTTGTTGATCAAGATCGTGAGATCGGACTTCAAGCTCTTCGGCGATGGCACCCCAGCCGCGAGCGAGGCCAGTGCCACAATGATTACCACCCAGCCGAGCATCGTGGTATAAACTGAATCCAAACTCACGGTCAAGGCTCAAAACCTGAACTCGGAAACACAAAAGAGGACATTCCCACGCCAGATGCCAGCAGCCCAAGAAAAGGCAGCTAATATAACCACTCGATGCCAAAACCCAGACATACCCAAATTCACGGTTCGAGACGAACCAACCCCAGTGCACCCGCCCGTCCGTCGCCGCCCCATCTCGCGACTAGATTCACAGATGCCCAGGTACGCGACCTTCCCGCCTCGCCTTGGGACATTACCCGACCCGACAGGCCACCATGCCTACCCAAACCTAGTTTAGGTTTAATTAAGGCACGCGGAGTGACATGTCTCTGAGTCCCAGGTGCCAGTCTTTACCATAGTAAAGTAGCATCAAGACACGCACTCCAGTGTCTTTAGCCTAATACCTAGCTACTGCGCGGTCCGTCGTTGGAACCCCTACTTGATACGACTGAGGGGAAGTCCAGTTGGAGAAGGCCGCTTTACTCCAACCGAGGGAGCGAACGATGGAACAGTGGGACGGGAATAACACAGAGATCCAAATCGAAGTGTGGGTTTGGATCTGCCACCTGTTGGATGTCGTTGATAGATGAAGAGGCGGCACGAGAAAAAGCTTGACTGTCGGCCCGGGGGTGCTGCTACTTTACCCTTGACCTTACTGGGTGGCTGGTATCTGATCGGCAGCTAGAATTCAGTTTGAGGGAGCAAAAAGCCGATGTATCTTCAGAAAAGGTGATGCTTGGCGTTCAATGTTGTCTCGCATCTTCGCCTCAGCAGTGTAGGACGACATAGAAGCCACGAAGACGATCATACCGAGGCCCCAGAGAAGCCAAGTCGCATCTCAAATACCGGGATGGTGGAAATATCTGAGCGTTTGCCGACGGTCCGCCCCTTATATGCGTAATGACTCATGTTGGTGACTGCCCATGGTAGGTGTACAGAGTACCCAACATCCCGACCCTTCATCCAGAGCATCCATAATCATCACCACCTCCCCCCAATCTCCTACAAATTATATCCTCACGTTCCCTAGCGGCTTCACAACTTCCTCGTGCAGCACCATCGATAACCTTGCCGCAACCGCATCCTCAGTCTCATCATCCCCCTCTCCCAATCCCAGCTCCCTCCCCCCTTCAAGACACTTTCTCGCCGCCTGGTCATAAACCTCCCCCATACACGCCCCCAGCTCCGAGATCTGTTCCTCCTCCAACAAACTCCCCCTCACCCTCAGCGCAATCGACGGTCTCCCCCTGGCAGCATTGATATCAATTCCCAGCACTCTCTCTACCGTGTCCCACCTCGCAATCTCCACAAACAGTACTCCCAGGCTATAGATATCAAAACTCTTCCTGAATCTCTCCGCGTCGTCACCCGGTCCAGGGACATCGGTCATCTCATCTGCGCGCGCGGGGCGAGAGAAGTCGAAGCCGGAGAGGTATGGCTTGGCGTAGTCAATGTGGCCCGTTTTGGTGCGGAAGAAGACGACGTTGTGGCTTCGGAGCCCCTTGTGCAACCAGTTTACGGCGTGCAAGTAGAGGACGCAGTTGCTTATGGCGTGTGCGAGCTTGATGCGGTCTGTAACCCTAGGGCGGCGGGCGGATTGAAGGAGGTCGTGGAGAGAAATGGGGGTGAGGGAGGTGTGTAGGGCGTCATCTTGGGGGCGTTCGAAGATGAGGCCGAGGCGCATGTTGAGGATGTCTTCGTCATCGTCAGAGAAGGAAGGGGAGGAAGGTGACGGGGAGGTGGTGCCCGATGGAGTGGGTGTGGTGCTGCTGCTGCTGCTGCTGGTGGCTGCTTTGTCGAAAAAACCTATGCAGTGGGGTGTCCGGAAGGCCTCGGGCTTTGGGGTGTGATTGAGTAACGCGGCGAGTTTGCGGACGCGCTCAAGGATGACTTCTTTCGGAGGGGAGAGGTCTCCGGGCCTTTGGCGGTCGTAGTCCTTCCACTCAACCCATACTTGCTTTGGGGCGGTGCCAGGAAGCTTGAGAAGAGCCTCACATCGGGGAGGATCTGGGTCCTCGTCACTTGCGGGATCGAGTTCGATCATAGATCGGTCGAAGGCGAGATGCTTCTGGTCTCCTGCCTTGCCAAGATCCAGGGACCTGACTGTGTCGTCATCCCAAGGCGTCTTCTTATCGGACTCGATCGATTCGTTGAACGCTTTGAATTTGGCCAGCTGAGATAGGAGTTGGAGGCCATCAGCGTTGGCTCGCTTCTGGACTGCCGTCATCTGCATGATGGTGTTGCTGGTTGGCGACGATGTGGCTTCCAGTTTGATGTTGAGAGCCATGACGAGCCTGGAGAGGTCTGTGATTTTGTGGTGAAGCTGGAGGACGCCGCGATTTGTGTCTTGTACGGTATGGTGTATCTCGACCTGCATACGAGCATCCAAAATGTTTGTCATGTTGTCGTTCAGGGAGGAGAACCTCGAGAGCAGTATCTCAAAGGCGGCCTTATCAAAGCTCACCCACTTCAGCCGCGACACAGCTTCCTGGGACGCTTCTTGGAGGGTGGACATGGCCTTCTTGATGAAGGCGCGGCGCCTTTCGGGCAGGGGGAAGTTGGCAGCAGCGGCATCCTTCTCGGGCTGCTGAAGAATGCCCTCTCTGTCAGGGCTTGTTTGGAGCCGGCTGTTTTTCTGTTGATGTTCTTGAAACTCCTTAAACAGCGTCTGGACTTGGACGAGCAAGTCGAGGACGGTCTGGCGGTGGAGCATAAAGGTGTTGGACTCGAGGACTTTGGAAGGGTTCTTGCCATCGAGGTCAAGCAGGCCGCTGGTCTCGCTCCACGCAAATAGGCGCTGCTGCTCCATCCGCAAACGCAGGTTGAGATATCTGCATTCCTCGGAGAAGTTGATTGCCGTGACCAACAGCTGGATGCCCTGGATGCAGCCCGTGTAGACCTGCAGTCCAATCGATGCCACACCGAGCGCGAGGCCAGCCATTGAGACCGGATCCATCTTGGACGAATGCGGGCGGGTGGCCACCCAGGTGTGATAGCTGATGGCGTAACTCTGGGAAGATTCAGGTGGCAGTTTTGTTGGTCGCGCTCTCCTGCGAGTTCGCTCACTGAACTGGCCACGATATTCCAACCCGGCCTCGAAACTGGTTCATGAGCCTTTCCAGAAGGATCTCATACTCCACAATTGGGTATCGAATAACTTGAACGAGATACACTCGCTTGGCAGTTGATCAGTTACGGAAGAAGGGAACGCAAACATAGGTTATTGCCTGATTGTTCGTTTGTCCATTGGAACTACTTGCTGTTGCACTGGGCCCGACCCGCTCGCTGTTCTTAGCACTGCCTACAACCAACCCCCAGAAATGCCCACAAGCTCGGCAACAGCTTGGAAGTACACAAAAAATGATCCAAAGAAAGAGACGAGTCGGTACTACCTACATATACGTCATTACACAGCTAACACTGTGCGACTGCCCGGTTCTCTGTGATCTTCTCAATGTTCACAGGAGATGTCTTCATGCTGCCTGTCATCTGATTGGCCCGCATGGCTCAGTGGTCGAGCGTCTCACTCGTATGAGACGAGAAGTAATGAGAAGATCCTTGGTTCGATTTCGAGTGTGGGAAAAGGTCTATATGCCTCATGCAAGGATTTGATTTTGCTTGTATGGAGTAAGTAGTTCATGATAATCATTTTTAGCTCGAGGCTGGGAGAGATCACCAACCTGGCTGTCAAAACCCTAACCCTGACCGAGAAGTTTAAACCAGGTGGGTGCCGTACCCTGCAGCCGCTGAACAAGAGGTGTATGCCGGTTGCCCTAGGGTCTTGTTTGTGACAACCTGTGTTTGTGTGTCGTCTGTGTGTTCAAGTTAATTTGACACCATTCTCTCATCTCGTGGCGATATCGAGAGTGGGTGTGATTTGACGAACAGTGACAGAGCCTGCCGAAGTTTGGCGCCGAGTTGCTCGGTCCGCTCTCTGGGGTAGCTCCCCCCTATTCGGCAGTTTTCCCAGCACGAAATCCAAAGCGAACCAACATCGCCTAACAATTATCAGATTCAGATGGCCCGGAGTATATCGCCATCTCGCCGCTGCAACAACAGCTGGGTCGACGGGGATGTGGTGAAATTACAGTCCAGTCTCTTGGCCCCACCGTTACGTCGACTGCAATCATCCCAGATGCTCGCGGGGTCGTGATCCTTGCATTGAGCGATGAGAGAGGCGCAACGTGGGTAACGTCGCAACCCACCTGAACTGCAGGTAATTCGTGGTCTTCCCTCGCGAGGGAGGGCAGTCTGGCCACTCGCTGCGATTGGAGAGAGGTCGGGATGAAGAGCGGCGGCCGAGCTGTGACAACGTTCCCGCAATAGCAAATGTTTTTGCACAACGTTGGGGATCCGCCCGGTTTAATGATGCCGTCTCACCCCGCGCGAACGACAGCCTCAGGAACCGATCTTCAACTGGGATTGCCATCGCTGCTTTTATTTGCAGCGCGCGCCGAAGCCATTCAGATGTCGCATGCTGGTGCTGTGCGTATCCCTGATC
>Ga0247780_1000526_pt1 | contig 35248 bp, 40 predicted proteins | sample UWRJL079202R5_FD_179927 | JGI IMG/M metagenome (GOLD analysis project Ga0247780, IMG submission 179927) | Plant litter microbial communities from Arlington Agricultural Research Station in Wisconsin, United States - UWRJ-L079-202R-5 | ecosystem: Environmental > Terrestrial > Plant litter >...
GAGCCCCTTTCCCCCCCCCCCCCCCTCGGCGTTACCTCGCTAACCGCCTGTTTCTCAACAAAAAGCTGCCAAAATTGACGTCGATCTCGCCGCTGACATTGTCGTGAACCTCCAAGTTATCGTCGACCTGATCGTACACCTGGGCGTCGACCTGACAACCAAAGTCTCGGCCGGAGGCCTTGTCGTCGCCTACGTTAAGGCCTGCATTAGTGTCGTCATCGCCATCGTCAACCTCTGCGCCGCTATCCTGATCAAGATCGCCGCCCACCTCACCGTCAGCGTCAGCGTCAATATTTTTGTCTAAACAGAAAAATATTTGGTAGGCCAGGCCATGACTGGTTCCCCCATTGTTATTGGCTTGCGAACTGATGCACGCTGTATTTGCAGCCGCTTGTGGTATGCCCAAGACGGTCCTTGGCCGTATCCACTAGACAAAGAGAGAGGTTAGTGGCGGCACCGTGGCGGCACCAGCACTGAGTAGATAGGTCCCCAAGCAGGGATGCTGGGGTCTGAGGGGGCAAGAAGAAGTGTTGCCCGATACAACATTGCCTGATGTAGATAAGGAAAATTTGCAAGGCGAGAGACTAGGAAGCAGTACCTCTTCTCATTGCTGCGGGGTACGGATAACCTCAGTCAAGATGAAGCTTGCATCAGCAATGTTGCACATTTTGTCCCGTTAGTGATCGCCTTGGATGAAAGAGCTGACCGTCTGCAAATGTCTGTCTAGGCATCCTTGTGTGACAAGCTTGAACTGGATGCTGCTCGGCGCTCAAAGCAAGGCCGAAGAAAACGGGGTCACCCCCTCCAACAATTTTGACGAGATTAAGCAAAGTCCAAGCAGCTCAGAGGCAACGATGGCGGGAGTAATGAAAATACCAATGAGGAAGAGATAGAGCATCACTACGAGCTTCGTAAGGGCGACAATGGAGGCGCTGGTCCTACAGAAACGTTATCTATAATAGATACAGAGATATAGCGCGAGGCCTTTGTGAACATCGGAAAACGTTTGCTAGCATTGCGTACTGTTTACGGCCAACGTCGACGGGGTGGACAACTCGACTATCTTCGCTGAACTGAAGAATTTCTCGCCTTTGATAAATTTTAGAGCGAAGATGCCCCTGACTAGCCTCACAGCTCACCTTGCTTCCACTCTCGTTGCCTACAACGGCTAGTACACACCCACTGTCCATAATACCATCGAAATGGGGCGCAAGGTGATCGAGGTGTTTAATGGACTGGTTGCCGAGTTTTAGGGTCAAATTGACGAGTCGATCCAGCTCATCTTCGTTCTCACCCCCTTGCCCAAGCAGACCTGCATCCAGAAGAAGGGTTCCGTCTTCACCCAGAGCAAGCCACCAACCTCGTCGTCAGAGACTGGGCGATAATTTAAAGACGAGCGACTCAGTCGATCTACTTCCGTACATAGTTCTGGCATTGCGTTGCCAATCTGTACATATCTCAGACATTGATAGAGTTCTTTCCTCCAGCTGTCTACACGGGCGTTGATTGGAGCACGGGGTGGAGACCCTCATGATATTGAGACGGGACAAGGCGTAGGCCCAAACTTTCAGCAATGATTTCGATATTTTACATTTCGCACCTTAAATTCTGACCTAGTGACTGTAACTTAGATGTTTTTGAGTTCAAAACGTGATAAATATGATGGTATCGAATCGCGCACGTATATTACCATCGACGTTGAAATACAACCGGCCATTATAAGGCGTCCGTCTGTCCTAACAGAGGAGTGGCTGGCCACTGGAACCACAGCATCCGCATTTTCGAGCTGGCAGTCATACAGCTGCGGCTCCCCGTGCTGTTCGTTCTGTTTGCAGGGTATGCCAGCGCATGTCAATGCCGCGAGCCGAGAACGCAAGTCGAAAGACGGGAGTGACAGGGACAATTCCCGCTCTCTGGCCTCTGGAACTTCCTGCAAGTAGCATCATTACAAAGAGGCTATTTTTACCACTGATAGAAGACTGCATCCCACCACTGCTTGGATATTCGGGTTGGGCAGCGCCTGGAAGAAACTGCCTACAAGTGCCTATTACGGGACGACATGCGCTTCACCCATCTGTCATGGGACTTCTTCCCCAAGCTCTCGTGCCTGGCAAGAATTTTTCATGCCCGTGATCACATCCCATTCCCACCGTGTTGTGCGGCAAGAACCTCGATAGCCCGGATATCGGAGCCATGCTGCGCACCCTGAGGCCGACTATGACAAAGGGCCTAGTTGCCAGCAAAGCCATTCTGTGAATATTCCTCCACGAATTATCGGCCCTTCAGCGATCATGATGTTTGGCCAATCGATGACCGTCAGCCATTCCCGTAGAGTTGGAGTGACCGTCATGGAAACCATACGAATTACATCTTTGGCTGGAAGGAAGACGTGGTGCAGGGGTTCTTTGAGCCGACGCAGTGCCTACAGACAGATTGTGGAATTGTGCGTCGATCGGGTGCACGAAAGGAGCTTTGGTCAGAGGGAATTGAGGGCTGGTTGATGACCGGTTGGATAAGATGCCGGGTGGGGTTGTGGCCAATGGTTCGTGAAAAGCCGTCGGATCCCTCCGAATGCGAGCTTGTACTGGATGAACCAGCGAGGCCTGGGCTTGCAGCGGGCCTTGAACAAAATAGCTGTTCTCCTGAATGGCAGCCGCCGTTTCTTGAAGATCGGGGAGCTGGCGATCGTGAGGTGAAATAAATACTGGCTTGGGCAGTTGTAACAGGAAGTGGTAGTTATGGGCGTCAAAATTGACGTAGGAAGTAAGTTGTCGCAGCTGTGGCCCTTGATACTTTGACACTTTCGGGCCTTCCCCACCCACACAAATGTGCAAGTCCCATCCCGCGAACACCGTGCAGCCCACGCTACACATGTGGGTGGCCATGAGACATCCCCGCCCCCAACTTCCAAGTGGCCCCGCACATCATGCACAAGCGGTGCCCTTTTGTGCCGCAGGCCCTGCATGATCGGATCGGGCCACACTTTCTTGTTGCACATTTGAACCTCAGAGCTTTCTATAGCCAAATCTAACGTGCTACATTTGTGTTGTTACAGAGGTACTAGACCCGGTCTTACAAGAATCCTTTGTTGCTGTCCCCTGATGCTGCCCTAACCAACCTGTACCCTAATGCCCTGATACAATTATATCGCATGACTACATTGTCCCATAGGGTTAGCGTCTGCCCCCTCCTCCCGGATGGCCTGGAGTGGTCGGGAGACCGGGGTCAGCCGGTCTTCTAAGTGCTAGAGCTAGCGCTTGTGGAGTTGTGGTTGATAACGACTACACTAACACCGGAACGGTTGGTTCGCGAGTTGGCGTCAACGAAGAAGCCGGCTAGGAAATGGGTTAGTGCGTTATTAAGGTGTAGTGCAAAGTTAGAGAGAAAGACGCACCAGCGCCGCCGGAACGGTAGCGTTCCCAGTTAGGGCTTGACGCGGAGCTGGCAGAACCCCTAGAATCCGTTGAAGACGTGTAAGTTCCCGCGGAGTAGTCGGAGTGGCGGCTGGAGGAGGATCGGTGGGTGTTGGATCCGCCAGTAACAACGGGTGAGCCGTAGGAGGAGCGGGAGGACATTTTATGATATAAGAATTGGACAGGACTTCTCGAGTGGGCCGGATGGTGGACGTGGATGAATGATGGAAGACAGGAAGGAAGAGAACATAAAAAGAGAGCTTATACATTTATAACTTGCAAGCTACGGACCTCGGCATCTGTTGAAAGTTGTCGCAGCAAGGCGTCAGGCGTTAGAGCCGGAGAAGGAGGCTATGCGCTCGGCCTATGCCCCAAGGCAGATCACCAGGCGAGTCACTAGACGACTATCTCCGTGCTCATTGGGAGCGAAAGTAATGAAATGGGGGCAGAGATATCAGTGACTCAAGACAAGCTAGTCAGGGGAGAGCAAAGCCGGGTGGCGAGACTGTTCAGAACTTGGACGACGACACAAGAAAACAGCAAAGATCGAGTTTAGGAGCGGAAATTATAGAGAACTACGGATCGTCGCCGAATGCTGGGCGGACAGCTAGGCTCAATCAGCAAAAAGACATTGAAACGAGACTGAAAAAAAAAGAGCCCGATAGGGCTTGGTCATCAGGGCAGCCGGGCAAGTGCCTAACAAGATGCCTAACAAGATGAGTTCGGATGCAGTGAAAGACCAGCAACAAAATTGTTGGGGAAAAAAATGATTCAGGACAGGGGTTCAAGGACGCCTGGCTGGGGCTTGAAATCGTTGGGGCCTAGTTTCTGACCGATGAAGTGGGGACTGCTGCCTTGGTAACCTGCTAAAGGCCTACCAGACAGACCGAATCTCAGGGGTTTGAAATTCGAATTCTTCTCTCCGTCATCCCCATGGCTCGACGCCAAGCCACAAAAGCCACAAAAGCCACCAGTTTCTGCCCGACGAGGCATAGCTTAGAATTGCTGCTTTGGCTGTGTCAAGGTATGGGATCCACCTGACGGAGAAGGTAACTGAAGTCCCCTTGAACCACGAGACTGCCGGATTTGGAGTGCAGCGTTGACACGGCCGCGGTCCAACGCGCTTACGAGCGCTGGGCATCTTCGGCGGGTGCCAAGGGTGCCAAGCTCATTGCCCACGGGCCACATAACGGCCGCTGCGCATTTTTCGCTTCCAGTTGTTTGACTAGCAAGCGGGCGGCAAAAAGACCGGGGGCTGAAAGCTGCCTCTTAATGCTAAAAGCAGGGAGCGATCCATTGATACAAGAAATTCACCCTTGATGACCAGCTCTCCTAAATACCTTCACGCCTTCAAGGTGGTGGAAAGATGGATTATAATACCACCAACCTTACCTTATATTTGTTGATGAAATGACATTCCCCGTTCTCCAACCCCGTCTTACAGCCGTTCTCCCACGGATTTGAATTGCGCTCACCCATCTTTATTATAGTTATCTTGCCCTCTTCTTGCAGATCCTTGTCGACCCGGGCACCGCGGTGCGGTTGGTTCCCGTCAAGTGTAGCCTGTTGCCCTTATGTCAATCAGAATCTTGATCCGAGGCCCAGGCCGACAAGGAGGGCTTGCAGTATAGGTCGATCGTATTTCAACCCGTCCCGCCGCCCTCTCTGTGCCTAGCTTTTTTGTCATGTCTCCCGCGCCAAGAATGCAACGATAGAACACAGAGTAACGCACCTCCTCGGTCCGGGACTGGCGGCGTTGAAGCGGTCCTCTATCCCATTCGGCCAGCATGTCTGCCACAAGGAGGCGGCGGTGTCCAAAACGTACTCGGCCGTTACCCCTTGATGTTCTTGCCCGCCCGCTGGGCGGCGGCGTCAACTTCGGATTTGCTGATGTGACGCTGCGGGCATCGATGTTGCCCATGTTGCTCGAATGAGTGGACGGTAGATGCTCTTTTTTTTTTTTTTTGTTTTCTTTTGGCTTGCAGTGTTCTCCTTGATTGTTAAAATGACATTCTCAGTCTATTGCGTCAAACCAGACGAGCGCGTAGGCCCGCGAAGTATCTAAGCAATAGAAAGATAGAGCCGAGATGTTCAGTTGGGACTGCAGTGACGCATTTTTCAGTCGTGTTGTTGTGGCCATGGGCGTCATCCACTGCGCTGTCCAGAGAAATGCACGACCCAACCTTGAGGACCCGGACAGTCTGGTCGGGGCAGTTGGTGTGATCTCCGTAGGCAACTATCGATCAGGACCAAACATAATTTGAACCGTGCAGGGGATGAGAGCGCAAGGATACATATTCTCTATGCTTCTGCCTAATAGAATTTCTCTTTACTGTTGAGGGCCGCTCGGCTCGCACATGAAGCTCCACAAAAGCGGCCTCCAACCCTCGGTACCTTTTACTGCCAGAGTGGTCTTAATGGATGGGGCGGGCACTCTAAATCCACCGACACGAACAAAAGAGATATACCCCGATCGAAAAGTATCAGAATGCGTTGGAAGTAGCACAGTTGCAACCGGAATATCCGGACTGGGAGGGATGACAGCAGACGGAGAACACTTGGTGTCTATGAGTTAGTTAACTGGTATGTAGCGTCTCGTATACGTTAAACACGAATAAGTTGCATGAACTCAAGTTTGTTGGGATTTTCCTAATGCAGCATGATGTAGTTATTGCTTGCAGTCTTGGAATTAAGGGGCACTGAGGTGCAGGCGCACTAGATTATTAGATTATGGTGGTGTGTGTGGCTAATCCCTAACCCTGGCATGGGGCTGAGCAATATTCCCTGCTTCCAGATTCCGGAGCCCCAGCAGATGTCTGAAAAGCCGAAGATTACGCGATAAAGTGGAGCAGGAGCTGATATTTGGGGGTTTGGCTGGCTTCCCCAGAGGGGGAGCCGATTCTACTCCACACAACTACCTCAATAATTACAAGTGTTCCGTTAAGCCAAAAGAAGCGTTGAATCCAACAGCAGAAGAGTCCACTAGGCTCATACATGCACGCGACTGCTGACTAGCCACTGTATTTGCGACGGAGGCCTCGCGCGTCTGCCTAAAACTTGTCAAGACAGCTCGCTGCCCCTCCCACCGAATACAACCCCGAACCATCTTGATTTTTCTTCAAGTCAACATGGCCCTGCTAGACGCAAACGAAATTCTTCAACTAAATGACAAGATTAACACCTTTGTTCTCGTCAAGCCCAACCAGATCGACGACCTTGATGTGGATCTCTTCGTCGTCAAGCCGCCGCCGTCAGAGCTGGACCCCGCTCATCGTGCACCCGTCCAGATCGCCAGTCCTCTTTGCGATGCCTGTCGCAGCGCCTTAGAGTACTTCTCATTTTTCAATACACTCAAGTCTAGAGACGTAGACGCCGCTGAGAAAATACCGTCCGCCTGTCTTCTCCATACCGGCGCTAAGACGCTCCAAGATGGCGACCATGCGGGATGCCACCTCTGCATACTGCTCATGGCCAACCTGCGTGTCAAGCGCCTGGCCATGCGCTCCATCGACCAGTCCAATATCGAGATGTGCTGGCAGTCGGATTCGTCAAAGCCCGGCGCCAGACAACTGCACTTTGCTCTGACGCATCGAGGGCATCCACGGTCGTCGAGCAACTATTGGAACCTTCTGAAGCTTCGCCTGTGGCCAGCTTCTGAGTTTAATACGTCGCTATTGGGAGAAGGGGAGGCTGAGATTATTTCGGAGCGGCACTCGAATACGAGGTCGGAGCAGTCGCGCGAGATGGCACTGGCGTGGCTGGCGCGGTGTCAGGCAAACCGTGATGGAATCCATGATCAATGTAACCGATCAGGAGCAGACGTGGGAGAAGATCCGGGGTGGTTGCCTACGCGGCTCCTAGACGTCTCATTGTCTGTTGAGACATCGACTGTCAAGCTGGTCATGCCAGCAAGCAGCCCGGGAGCCTTTGCTTCAGATATGCAATACCTGACACTGAGCCATTGCTGGGGCGCCTGGGGCGGCGCTGAGCTGCCTGTGCTGACCACCAAAAATCTGGACGAGCGACTGACAAAAGGTCTGCCCGTGTCGCTGCTACCACAGACTTTTCAGGATGCCGTTGAGGTTGCGCGTTGGTTCAAGGTCCGATGGCTCTGGATCGATTCGCTGTGCATTATTCAAGATAGCGACGACGACTGGCGACGAGAGGCCGTCATGATGTACGACGTCTACAAGAATGCCCTCTTGAACATATCTGCGAACGACTCTCCCGACGCTCGATGGGGTTGTTTCCGGGAACGACACCCTCTCGCTGTCATGCCCATGCAGTTGGGTTTTCCCGACGGGCCTAACAACAACAACAACAACAACAACAACAACAACAAAAACTTCATCCTTATCCCCGACACAAATGCCATCTTTGACAGCGTCAACGAGGCACCGCTGGCCAAGAGAGGCTGGGTATTCCAGGAACGACAGCTATCACGCAGAGTGCTGCACTTCACCTCGAGCGAGCTTATCTGGGAATGCTGTGCTAAAGCGCCTTATGGCGCAACGGAGACTTTTCCAGGCGGGATCCCTTTCAAGACAGCCTTCAGCGGGAAGCCGAAGTTTCAGACCCAAACCGACCTAGCGGACACCGACCCGGTCAACAGGCCCAAGTTATACGCCACCTGGGATATCCTCTGCAAGGAATACTCGGCCAAGGTATTCAGCTACGCTCGCGATAGGCTTGTGGCGCTGTCCGGTCTGGCGCAGCAGTTCGAGAAGCTCGCATTCCCGGACGACACGTACGTAGCCGGCATGTGGCAGTCCACGATTCCGGGGTCGTTGCTCTGGGAAACCTCAAGCAGCTCAACGCGGCTTCAGGCTCCGGACTACATTGCCCCTTCCTGGTCATGGGTATCGATTGGTGGGCCCATATCGACGTCCGAGCTAAGATCTAGCGAACACTCTCTCGTCGAAGTCCTGAGCGTCATGGTTGACCCCGTCATCCCGTCCAAGCCTACGGCCATGCTTAAGGGAGCGTCGATTCGACTGCGCTGTTTTCTGCGGCCCGTCGAGATCCGGCCCGACTATGAAAAAAAGCCGTGGTACATGCTGGCTATGGGGGGTGGCAAGAAGCACAAGCTGCTCATCAAGTCGGAGGGTTCAGACGATGAGACGGCATCCCCTCAGGTCATCGATAACTTTCACTCTGACGCTTTTCGCTACTCGTTTGATGACTTCGAGACGGATGATGAGACTCAGGGACCTGAGGCAGTGTCGGGATATTTTCTACCTTTGGTCCTATCCCAGGCGGACGAGGCATCCTCCTCCTCGCTGCATGGACTTCTCATTGAGCGAGTATCAGGCGATGATGGAGAAGAAACGTACAGGAGAGTTGGAGTCTTGCGCGTGTTTGGTTTGCATTGTCTGCGAGTCAAGTACGGGCTGCGTAATAGGGGCGTGGCTGAGATCGAGAGTACCTGGGGGGACGTTCAGAAAATTTTGGGGTCAATGTATGTGAGCGTGAGGGATCAGAAGAAATACGTGGAAAACGGCGATGACGGCAGTGTTGGTGCCGACGATACGGAGGAAATTGGAGAAGATGGCAAGGGTAAAATGGAGCCACGAGTTGGGGTGGATCTCGGCGGAGTGGACGCGCTCGAAAGGCTATACTACCTTGACAAAGAGGCTCTGGAAGGCAGTGGGTTTGAGGCGGCGGTTGAAAGGCTAGCTCTGCGAGAGATCTCTTTGATCTAAAAGGCCGAGCCTATAATTCTTGAACACAAGGAGCTGCCTGTACCATTTCGGATCATCACCATTTTTCCTCTTGAGTGTTGCCACCCTCGGTATGGTCTTGCATCACTTGCTTACGGGACTTATACGCGCCGAGTCCACACTCCTTTAAAGGTACCCTCGCCCATTTATGGTGGTTGCAATGGCAGCCGCTGCATGCCAAGGCCGAAGATGACTGAGTAGTTCAACGTGACCGCTATGTGACAGCTGGTATACAATGTAACTTACTATATATCATACTAGAATTTGTTTTCAGGATACCCGGTACTGCCAGAAGGAAGGGCCCAGGGCAATAGGGCTGAATAAGCCAGTTATCGGCTAGGTGCTTGGTACGGTCGGCTCACTGGTGAGACCAAGTCACAGAGAGGACGTAATTTAAATCATACTACACAATATATAAATACCCGCTCTCTTGAGGAGCAAGAAAGACAGGGGATAAGAGACCTTCACATATGCAATATAACCAGAGTTGAAATCCACCGATTTCACTAGCCTATCCCAGCTGCTGTGTTTCTGACATATAGCCCAGTTTTAGCACCTCCTCTAACATTGCCGTCTATAAATGCCTTCCTAGAACGGCTCAAATTCGGGAACCATCCTAGTCCTCTAAATCATGCTTGGTCAAACCTTCTCAAAGTAACTTATTAAGCTAGGCGCCGCTATTTGTAAGAGTCTTTTTTTTAGACAGATGTACCCTAATATATTATCTATCTTATATCTGCCATAGCGTCTCGAATGTAACTTTATGTTAGTAGAACATCGCGCTTTGAAGATAAGACTTTTAAAATTGGTCTGTAATGTGATATAGACAGTTCCTAAGATACGTTAGTCAGCTTAGTTGCGGTGAATTACTAGAACTTGTCCTCCAAACTGTGATGAGAGATAAAGTTGCCCTTCCGGCGTATTCAATCGATGGTGGTGGTGAGGAAGATGCTTCTCGGGCTATCTTGGGTGCGGCGAACCCATGCCATCGCGAGGAAGCAACGGGCAACGGTTTGCCCACGCAATTTCAGATTATGTGCACCAAGGATTTCGGAGGATGTGCGAATGTAGTGCAGTGGCACAATTGGCACCGACTGGCTTGTCAAGTGTCTCCGGAAACCACTCTTTTCCACCGAGTTGGGGACTGGGAAAGCTCAGGGTAAATTAGCCACAGCTTACCCTAGCTCAGGACTACTAGTACAGATGAAAAAGGATATTGGTATGCCTAAATTTGCCTTAAGAGCACCAGGTTATAATTACCTGCTTACCACACTGAGCAGTTATACCAAAAACCCCTGAACGCTTCAACAAGGCGACGCCTGTAACAGGTATTTTTTACAGACAAGGACCGCTATAAAAATCCGCCACTGAGACCGGCGCGACGTACGCCGGACTAGGTCCGCCCGGCGCCGAGGCATTGCCAAAGTCCATGATCAGCCCGTTGGGCCCCTGGTATCTCGGCCAGGTCTGGCCAAGGCTGTTGCGGGGTGCCGCGTCCGGATTGGCGGCGAAGGAGACCCAGAATTCTGGTGGAAAGGCCAGGATTAGCATGCGCCGCAAAACCCCTCGGTGAAAAGTCCATATAACTTACCTTCCATCGCGAAGCTGGTCTGCCACTCGAGCTCGGTCGAGTTCCCGCGAAATTGGTAGTGCGTGCCAAATACGAGGGGGATAGCAGCTGTTTCCAGAGCAAGTCATCAGGTTAGAAACTTCGAACGAAGGCCTGCCTTGGGGTAATGTGCAGGTAGTCAGAAAAGGAGGGGAGGCACGAACAGCTATGCATGCCGGCCAGCCAGTACCGGGGCGTGACGTTGGTGAAGTTGCCAGAGTAGAGATAACGGTATGTTGGTATGCCGAGTGCGTTGCGTTTGCTGCAATGCAGATATGAGTATGTAGGGTAAAAACGCATGAGCATGTGATGGATGAAGTACTTACTCTACCTCGCGCTTGATGCTGCACCACAGTCCTTCCACGCCGGGGATAGGAACTGGCGTTGGTGCCGTAGTGGCATCCGGATCAAATGGTAAGAAGACGGCTGCCTCGTTGAACATGAAACCGCCGATGAAGGGCTGTCGGACGTGCCGTCTTGGTCAGCGTCTCATTTTTTTAATAATTTTTTTTGTAACCAACACCGCCACCACTGAGATAGAGATATCAAGAGACTTACCAACTTAGCAATCAATCCCTTCTCCAGCCGTTCGGTAAGATTGGTAAAGGTGGTGATGTTATCAGCAATGGGCCGGAAGAGGCCACGGTTGGGGTCCGGGTTGATGGCATCGACCGCATGCTGTAGCGACGCTGGATCGACCTGTTGCATGCATGCAAGCTCCGCCGTATCTGTGAGGTTGGCGCAGCCCACGATCTGGGCGGCGTTGTGGAAATTGGGGCTGCTGGTGGGATTCGTGACTGGCGTGCCGCCAGACTCGCCTATGAAGCCGCGCACGAGAGAGTTATTGGGGTACGCGTACGAGTATCTTTGGACCATGTCGTTGCCCGAGGATTGGCCGTAGAGGATCATGCGTTTGGAGTCGCCGCTATTTGCGTCGCGTAGAACATAGTCAGCCACTGATCCCTCCCTTGCACCAGTTGGGAAAGGGGACTCACCCAAATCCCCCGATATTGTCCTTCACCCACTCGACACTATCACAAAAAAAAAAAATTAGTTATTTGAAGTATCAAAAGGTATTGGGGAAATCGCCATACGCAAGTCTGAGATCCAATAAGCCGGCATTGATAGGCGCAGCAGGCGAGCCCGGGAAACCGAAAATATGGAGGCGGAAGCTGGCAATAAATCAGCATCACATCTGTATCTCTCTCCGAATGACTAGGAGCATACTTGAAGGTCACAACAATATGTGTCTGCATCCTCTGGACCCACTGGTCCGGGACCTGGTATAGGGCATGGCCTCCACCCTCCTTGAAGCCACCGCCCGACACCCAAATGATAACAGGGACCTTCTTCTCGACAGGCCTCTTCGGCGCCCAGATGTTGAGATACAGGCAATCCTCGCTCTCGGGGTCCCGGTTCAGATACTCGGGCAGGAGCTTCCAGTAGAGGCTGGTCTTGTTGCCGCTGTTCTGGTAGCAGATGGGCTTGTAGGCCTTCGCGTCGGCGGCGCCGTAGTTGGGCGCCTTTTGCGGAGGCATGAACCGCAGTGCTCCCACCGGCGGCTTGCCGAAGGGAATCCCGAGCCACTGGCGCACATCTGGGGCCGTTGAATTGATCAGCCCTGTGTATGTGCCGCTCGATGTCTTGACTGTGAGGCCCGGTAGCGGCGGCGGCGGCGGTGGAGGAGGAGGAGGAGGAGGAGGGGGAGGCGGGGGTGGTGTCTTCAGTTGCGCATCAGTGCTGCCATCCTGTGCGGCGGCCGACGATGCAAGCAGGAGCGAAGCGGCAAGGATGTAGACTCGCATGTCGGCGACTGGATCGGATAACGGGCAAAATGTCTTTTGGTCTGAATGATCTAGGACTCCTCAACCACTCGACGTCATTTGCCTTGCCAGGCGGAGGGGCGAACCTCGTAGTAGATATTATCCCCACTGCTCCCCTAGCCCGGTAATAATCCCGGGCCGGACCGTTCTCATTTGATCCAATTTCTTGCTGCATGGTGCTTGCAGGGTCGCATTTGCCCCACCATCCGATGCTGCCTTGCGCCCGCGCGCTCGGACTTCCAACATGCAATACATCAGCCGCTGAGGAACTTTTGTGATTGCCTAGTAGGGTCATAGACCAATGGCAACATAGTTCAACCTTGTGTGTCACGTATATTTCTGGATAAGTCGCTGTGACTCGGAGGCTATTGATGCAACTAGTATTTCCCAGGAGCAGGCTCAGCCACAGCATTATTTACACATCAGGGTTGGTGGCGCTGTGATTCAGCGCTGTCCACTCCCACGCCATCATCTATCGGTGTGATCCGTCGGAGTGATCCATCGGTAAGAGCTCACTTGTTTGAACCACCCCTTTCCCATTTATTGATTCCCCTTTCGGTTTCATATGCTTTTTGTGGATGGTCCATGTGACGAAGCCAAATGTGGGTCTTCTAGCTTGTCCTGGATGCTCGCACACGAAAGGGTCATTGCTATTCGCTAGTCGAGACCAGGGGCCACAATCTTCAAAGCTCCCGATCTCATCAGCCAATATAGCGAATTTGAGCGAGAAACTGAAAGCCAAAAACGAGGCTAGAATGACGAACGAGATTGAATTAATCTTGCGCCCTATCCATTCGACCTCCACCTTGCCCCTATGCCAGACGCGCCGGCCCCTGAACACCCTCTATGTCTATATTTACTTACTTTAAGCTCGCAAAAGCACCTATCAAAAGTCCCCAGCTTGGAAGCAACGCGTTCCATTGCCATGAATGAAATTTTGGTAGTTTGTTTTCTAGGTGCGCGAGTTCACCCTGCCACCCCATACGGTGGTGGACTCACATTTGCATCGGCTGAGACACGTGCCGGTAGCGTGGCACGGGTTATAGTTCCATAGCCAAATTCCTCCGTAGAGACTCTCCAACACGCTCCTGCTTTGACAGGAACCTTGGCGGGGATACAAAACCGACATTGCACCTACAGATGCCAATGAGGAAGTGTTTGACGCCAAGAACCAGGAAGCGTGCAAGGCTTTTTACGGTCCGGATATCACCTATGTCAAGGGCAACTGCAAGACCTTCACCAGTTCCATTGACATGGTGACATGGTGCTGATTGAAAATGATTGACGAAGGAGGTAACTCAGGTGATCATCCGGCCCAAGCTCCATCTAACAGTACTTGCCTTATGTACCCCATAGACTATTTATCATCGTCTGAAGTGGAGGAGCATATACTCATACCATGCCGTACCCACCCTTATCACATACACCACAGATCTGTCTTTCTAGGTACCTAGGAAGCCACTAGAGCATATACCTTACATAGTAACTTTGGACGTTTCCTAGACGCCTATTTCCCACCAAAGTAAAAGCGCACCATTACACCAAACTCTTCGTCCGTAACGCCTGCCAAGCCTTACTCTTACCTATCAGAATTTTGGTGTGGACCAATGTCTCAATACCCACCGAAAAGGTGTTTTGGGGTCGCACATAGTATGGCTATGCCCCCGCCTACTTTCCTCGTAGCAGGATAACTGATATTGTTTTCACTTTGGAAGGGGCGAGATTCCCTCAGAAAGCCCCGTCTTTGTGGATAAGGACCGGAGCGTTACCCCAAGGCTTGGCCTCGTTTGTCCCGCGTCTTTGTTGCTTGGGCTGGGTGCCGTCTTGCTTAAGGTGAAGGGGACTCCAGCCTGCGGTAACGGGTAAAATCTCGGCAAACAGCATCGCTAGGTGCATATGGACTGACATGCAGTCGGCTGGTCAGGCGGTGCTAACCCGTCAGCTTGGACAGTTCCATGATGGCATCTGCTGCCATCGCCTCTAATTTCTGCAGCTGCCGCGTGAAGGACTACTGCTCTTAAATGGCGGATAGTAGTGCCTGAAGCGCAGGATAGAGAAAACACAGGCACACAAACAACAACCCAACGGTATCATAGACTCATTACTAGCCATAACAAATTCAGACCCGGAAATCCACTATTTTGCACCTGAGTTACCACCATGCCGAAACCAAACAAGTCAGAAGGCGGGACGTTTTTGCCCATATAATCCACCCTTGGAGGAATCCTCCGCTCGCATCCCGTGTCTTCGCCACCGATCGAGCTCCCTCGAGAAGCAAGCGATCCACCTCCCGCGCCGCCGTCTCATTAGTCACTTTCAGCCTCAGAAAGAATTGGTCATGTTCCTTCCCATCATCAACCCATTGATTCGTCCCGTTCGGCTCGATGCGGTTGAATCCACGCTTGTTTCCAAACGCGAATAGATCTCCAAGCCCCCCAGCGGCATACATGAAAGCCAAGGGATCCCACGACGACCTCAAGGTGTAGAAGGTATAATAGATGTACGCCTGCCGCACCGGGTCGTCTTTCGGCCCGTATCGCATCAATGGGCCGCCAGTCAGGACGTGCAGGCCAACATCATTCCCGGTGAAAACGATGCGGCCTTCCCATGAGTGGATGACATGTGCTGTAAGGCTGGGGTTGGAGCCCCAGAAGTTCCAACTGTGGCCAGAGGGGTAGCCACCACCCATAACGACGAGCTCCGAGATCTTGCGCTTGGCGAGTTCGGCGCCAGTAAGGTCGGAGTACGAGTCGGCCGTGGAGTTGAGTAGACCAGAAAGCTGTGACTGCGTCAACAGATGCGAAGCGGAAAAGGGGACAGATGAGGGGAAGCTACGTTATCCAAGAAACCAATCGATGCCACCGTCACACTTCCATCTTCAGCCTCGGCCAGCACCTTTCGGTATAGCGCAACCGGATCCCAGGCTTTCTCTGCTTCGCCCCATGGTACGCTGCTGCCACTGGAGAAGTGGAATGCGACTTTGCTTGTGTATTCCCCCAGCTCGTAGTACCAATTGTCGAAAAAGGTAGCATTCGTCAACGGGCGGATAATTCCGATGGGGACGTCGGATTTGTTAAAGTGCGATAGGATGGCGGATGCGCAGACGGCCGAGTAGGAGGATGGGTAGTTGATGTTGACGGCGAGAAGGTTCACATCTGGCAGAGTGGCTGCCAAAAGCAGGGCGCCGGCATCGCTGTGGAGCAGTCAGTTAGATGCAAGCTACTTAGCGCGAACCCCTGTTTTTGGCCTTCTCCACCTACTCGACATCGCTGAACAGGTCGGTATCGACAATGAGGTTCTTGGCAGCGATAGCAACCGAGGCAGTGGATGCGAAGATTAACAATGGTGATGCAAAATAAGGGAGCTTCATTCTCTCGTCGTGTTGGCCGAGCGACAGGGAGCCTCGAGCTTCGTTGTGAACCGGAAAGATTGTTGGCATGAATGAGGGGGGCACGTGGTTTTAAATCGAGCAGGCAGGAGTTGGCCCCTCATGCGATTAGGCGATCTTTGGCTTGGCACCAAAGCCCCCAAGCTTTAGCGATGTGGAATACAGGAATGAAATTTTGAAATTTGAACGAAACTCGGCCCCCTGAAAATGCCGGATTCTTAGGCTGATAGAGAAGAAATTGGGAATCTGCTGAAAAAGTGAAATTTCGAAATATTGCTAACTGATGTGAAATTCGGCATCCTCACACGCCGGGCGTAGAGCAACCGCTGCATTAAGCAGTTATTATCTCAACTGGTGCAGCCTGACGGAGGCGAGATGGCCAGGGGATAAAACAGTGCAAATGGGCGCTGTTAAGTTCTGGCATCTTTCACCTCCTAAAGCCACTCTACACCCAGACGTATCCGTTCTCTTTCTTTGGTCCGTTGATATCCTCCTCCTCCTCCTCCTCCTCCTCCTCCCCCACTTTGGAGCGACTCAGACGCAGAAGCTTTAGAGTAAAGAAACGAAAAACCTTTTGATTAGTCAAAATTTGCACTATTAGTATTGTAACCTACCCTAGGTAGGTAACATGAATCCAAGGGAAGGTAAGGCAAATAAGTAGGTACTAGTTAGTGAATGTCTAGTCTGATAGCGTAAAGAAAAACCAGACTCTCCAGACCCTCTTTTTCTTCCCGATGGAAGGCGAGATCCATCAATCTGATCTCTCGTTGCATTTCGCAGCATCCTTTCCATTACGGGGTTGATGAGCCGGCCGACAACCTTTATTGCCCCCGCTAACTCAGAGCCATTCTGTATTCTTTTAGAAAGACCATTGCCGGACGAGTGCTGGGCCCCATAACTCCACATATTCTTCTCTGCCTATTTCAGGGGAGGTTACCAAACTCCCTTAAGCTGAGGCTGGTTGTTCCTACAATATGTCAGCTCACGAATTGGTTAGCTCTCCCACAACAAATGCTGGCACACTCATGCCGCAAGTCTCCACGCCGGGTAACCCCAACCCGATAAAGTGGGAGACAGCAAAATTTAGCCCTATCGCCGTAAATAAGCGTCTCGTTATTAGAGCTTCTCATCTAATTGTATATACTACAATATTTCCCTGTTCTAAGTTTAGTCTTTTTGCCCGTGACGATAGGAGAGGCGGTTGCGCAGCTACCCCGTGTGTTATGTGACGGTTTAGAGTTATTTGCAGGAACAGCCGGGGGGGAGGGTCCCAACCAAAGCATAGGGGAGCCCTGAATCGCAGTGCACGGCCATTCAAATCGATGCCCTGCAGGGGTCAGGGGCAGTGCCGAGACGCCGTCAACCCATCAAAATTCATTGAGGTATAACCTCCAGAGTTTCTATGAGTAACATGCATTTCTCAAAACGGCATTTGCACCAACAATAGTGCCCTACCTCATCAAGATTCATCAAATATCCGCAAGCTCGATGGAAATTTCCGCAGTGTGACTACGTCAAGGACAATGCATTAGAAATGTTGCTAACATCTACATGGCTTCCAAACATGTGCATCCCGTATCATCTTCCCACCCCAGCCCGCGGCTAACACTTTGGCGGCAGTGCCTGGGCACTTCCGGACTTCTTAGCCAGCTCGACCTCGGCATTGCGTCTGCGCACAAGGCCCGGAAGGACCTCGCCGTTGCCGTGAACCCACTGGGGCAGCTCGTCGGACAGCACCGTGTTGACGTTCTCGCCCTTGTTCAGGCGTTTGACGAGCGTTGATGACTCGGCCGCACCGCAGCCCATGTTGAAGGCCCAGCTGACGAGGGCGCCGTACTGGTTCAGGTTGAGGGTCGCCTTGACCATATTGGTGATGCACTTTTCGAACTTGGTCATGTCATCTGCGAGGAGCCGCTTGCCGTCGGCCTGGGACAGCGGGATGGAGTACGTGATCTCGGCGCACTTGGCCTTCTGGCACAGGTGGCCGTACCCGACGGTGGGGTTGCCGGTGGGATCCGTGTCTGCGCGCGCGCGGAAGAGTTCATCGTTAGCATGCAGCTCCTAGCCTAGTTACCCACCCGAGGGGGTGGAGAGAGTGACGGGAAAGACTTACAGACGTTGGCCCGGAATCCTTCAAACTCGGCAATTAGGTCGACGGTGGCCTGGTTGGACTTTGGCGCTCCGCAGCTGCTACTACCGCCACCGCTGCTGCCGCCCCCTGAGGAGCTGCACTTGCTTGTGACGTAGCCGTCAACGCCGGTCTTGACGTAGTAGTCGGAGACGTAGCAGCCGTCGGAGGTCTTGTCCCAGATCTTGTTGCCCTCGACGTTGGTACCCTCGGTTTGGCACGTAAGGGTCACCATATGACCCTTGTCGTACTGCCTCGTAGCGCTGTAGCTTGTGCCCGGCCCGGAGCGGCAGTTGACGTCGTCCCCGCTGATGGCGTACGAGTTGGATGAGCTGGAGCCGCACTTTGACGTTACGTAGCCGCTGACGCCTGTCTTGACGTAGTAGTCGGACACATAGCAGCTGTCGGTGGTTTTGTCCCAGATCTTGTTGCCCTCGACATTCGTGCCTTCGGTCTGGCACGTCAGCGTTACCTGCTGGTTCCTGTCGTACTGTCTCACGACGCCATAGCTCGTGCCTGGCCCGGAGCGGCAATTGACATTGTCCCCGGTGATGGGGTACGCGCTCACACACGCTAGCAAGGGGGCAAGGGCTGCGATAGTAAGGGTTTTCATGGTGTATGGAAGCGCATCAACGGTCTGGATATTGGTCCGTTGCCAAGACGGGAGATATGGAGCGCGGTTGAGCGTAGCGACGGTGTGGTTCTTATCATTTCCGGTGCTGGGGCTCTTCACATTTCCGCACGTCCAGTCTAACCCGGTTCCTATTTTCTCTTGTGAAACACCGACTTGGTAAGACGGGACAACGAGATGCTTATGTTGGCCCGGCCTGCAGGGGTGATGCAGCCCCAGGTTGCGGCATGGGAAATTACTCCCCACCCCGGCGAGCCAATCATCAACGTCGGGTGGCCGCTGCGACAGACGGTTGGTAGGGCCGGTCCTGATTTACAACACGGCTGTGGAGTGGAGGGTCTACGGCTTCTCCAGCTGAACATGCGCAATGGGGATTGGCCAAGATATATTATTGTTGATCGGCTCACCGACCTCAGGCTAATTGCATCTTTCGGGGGGGTGGCGCAGCATGAGAGCGCTATCCGCAATGTTGCAACCTCCTCTCATCGAACTATCATCAATAGATAATTACCATCGCTTAGCCACGCGGTGGATAATTCACTGAGTCGGGGATTGGAGGCACTGAAGAGTGCGAGTGACCGACATCAGCTCAGCCTGAAGAGGCGACACCGAGCGATTGCGACTTCAACTGAGCCGGCTGCTCACCGCCGCCCCAACAGTTCCGCTGCGAGGATCGTGACTATTACAACCTGCTTCCAAGTAGGTGACAGATTGCGAAGCAGCGCGTCCGAGGTGTTGGCAGTGGGTAACCAAGATGGCCGCAGGGAACCAGGACGGTCAAGTCGCTGTCACGATAGGGCGTTCTGTCCATAGGCGATATGATCGAATGCGCCGAAGCTTTCGTCGCCAACCCCCCCGAACAAACGTCAGGGTTGGACAATGCCAAACGTATCCATGAAGGGTAATGTGACAATGCTCATATTTTGGGCTGGTTAAAGAGTGATGAGGAGAACCACCAGTGTTGCAGAGCTTCATCCATCGACCTAATGTAACGGGTTGGTAATAAGTGGGAACTAGCAAGATGACTAACGGTTAGTCAACTTGCACATACCTTTTGGTGTAGCGGGCAGTTGTAGCAGTTCCCTGCATTAGCGTATGTAACGCCAGCCCCGTCACACCTAAGCCGGGTATATTTTCTCCTGGATGGTTATAGGGGACTCCTGACGACTTCAAAGCACCCGTATCTGACCATGCGAGCAGAAACGTGACCTGACTCTGCAATTTAGTGATGACGAGACCTCAATATTTCGATTGATGAACCTGGAGAAAAGATGTGTGACGTCCACACCCCTCGATGAAAAGTACGTGGCACTGAGCTACGTTTGGGGCCAGCTGCCAATGTTCAGCCTCCGAGGCGAGAATGTTGACTTTCTCTCAGAACCCGGCGCCCTGGAGAGACGTCCTTGCCACAAATAAGCCCATTTATCCAGAACTATCAGGCCCGTCTCTCATATAGAGAGTTATTTCTGGAGCACTCTTTCCGAATGTCTCTTAGTAGAGATTAGCATTGCTCTAGTCGCCACTTCTCTATTCTGTGGTTTTGCTCAATTTTCAAAAGTTTTATTTTTAGAAGACCTAACTAGGATGGATTGAAGATCACTCTTCTATATTTGAAGTCTTGATCGGCACAGTGAATTTGGGCATTCTGGGTGCGAGCGGAGGTGATGATAGAGTTGGAGTTGGAGATAGCGTTGTGTGTGTATACTGCGCGCGGCCGGTGGAGGAATAGAGGCGGAGGGCCTTATCGCCGAGGATTTTGGCGTGCGAGGTCTCGGGGAGAGCGAAGAGCACAAGGGCGCTGCGGAAGATGGCGGCAACCCAGCAGATCAAGCGCCAGCCGATTATGTCGGCGATGGCGCCGCCGAGGAGGGGGCCGAGGGCCGAGCCGAGGAGCGGGATGGCGTTGACGAGGGCGAAGGATTGGCCAAGTTGCTCGGGCGGCCAGATGTCGCTGGTGATGGGAAGGACGGTGACGAAGTCGACGCTGCCGCCAATGCTGGACAGGAAACGGGACGTGACGAGGGTGGATTTGTTGTGGAAGACACCGCTCACCACGCTCCATCCACTGTAGATGAAGCTGCACACGATTCAGACTTGGCTTACGGCCGTACATCTCTGTGAAGGGAGCCAAGAGGAACGGCCCGATGGCGATGGCGAAGATGAAGATGGAGAGCGCCTACTCGGCCTTGGAGGCCGTCATGTCGAGGTCGCGGCCCAGCGCGAGCATGCTCCTCGACATGAGCGTAACACCCAAAGCCGCATCCATGCTCCAAGGCACAGCTCGGGACCCAAATCACAAAAATCTCAGCGACCCTCTCGTTGCTTCGATCATTGAGACAACCAATTCACATGTAGCAGCCATGTCAATTCACAGAATGCTAACAAGAAGTTGTTTCTTTGTCCGAAACGTGGACGAGGTTTCGTTTCTGACTGATATCGTGCCGGTTCCCAGCCTGCATCCATCTTCCCTGTCGGCGCTGAACTAGCGAAATGACACTCACCAAACTAGCGAAGTGATCATAGACGCCTAAGCACTAGCAGCTACCTCGACCTCCCCCGCCTACTTGCGTGGAAATAGGTGAACTACCTCAGGATTCACTCTCTGTAAGAAAAGTCCAGGTGTATTTGTATGTGTCGATTCGATACAACTAACGGCTAAGGATTTGTTTAGGTCTCTGTCTTAGTAGGTAGGGAGGCATGCAAGTATGGGAGTTTATAATTTTTTACTTCTTTCGTGTGGTTCCTGCTACTTGGCCTTCACTTTACCAGCCTCAGCGCCTCTCACATCCAGCAATTTCGGCGGATTCGGCTCATATGGAAACCCCATGTTACGATTCCCAGATATACCTCTAATAACTATCAGATTTGGCACTAGCTTGGTTTCTATCGCCTTCTCTACCGCTGATTCTATGAAAACCATAGAAATCCGAAAACGATATGCCTCTATCATTCCGTGCCCTGCGGCATTCATACTGTTTGATATGTTGCGGCATATACCGGAAAGATATAACATGAAAGGAAAGGTCTATTCCCCAGCATCAGCTCAATGTCTGGTTCGTCAGGTATCTGGGTGAAGTTGGAGTCATTCACCTTCAGATAATACTTTCGCCAATGTTCAGTGATCTTGATCCATTATTATACCAGTGATTTAAAACCACATAAGCAACTTGCATTCAAGGGAATTTCTCCGTCGGGAAGCTAGTCGAAGACTCTGTTTCAGTTGACTCACATATCCAAATCGTGTCCGCGGCTGGGCGTGCCACATCCTCCGTTACCCCAAATGCATTGTTTACACCGTATCCAAAAGAATGACCACTAACGATAGATTCTCCCTGCCTTCAACCTTTCAGCTCCCACCCGCTCCAGCCCAAGCACTACTCTCCCAACCTCCTTGTCAGGACGTACATCCTGCACCATGACCCTGACACCCCCAATATGTCTCGCACGCTCCGCGCCTCCCATACCGAGCGGTCCGGCCTTAACTCCCGGTAGTCGCAGGTACTTCGAATTACGCGCTAACGTCGACGCATACCCCAACACATCCGGCGCCACGAGAATAGTCTCGAGTACGACACTCGCCACACCGATGATCAGCAGGAGAGAGACGCTGACAAGGAGTGTACATGCCCAAGCCCAAGAAAGCGTGAAAAATAGGCCAGGCGGCGTCCAAGCGTGCCTTGCGTCTGGAACCGTTGTGTAGCGATCCCTGATTTGCCAGGGGATGTCGGTCGTAGCTGTAGGGTTGACGGCCAAGTCTGTGAGACTGTTGGCGGGGATACAGGTCGGGCAATGGGCTATGGTAACGAATGTGTTGAAGAGTATCCGGAAGTTATATGCCACAGTCTGTGGCTCGACGCTGAGAGGTGAGACAGAGGCAGTAGTGCCATCTATGTTTTTCCCAGCCTTGACCCATCGCTCAGCTAGTGGACAGCGTTAGCTTTGATCAGTATGTGCGTTTCTAGCATTGCAGGATGAACGAGGGAGAGAAGCAGCGGAAGATAGCTTGAGGTAACCGGAGAACGGCACGTACTTGGTGTGTATGGGTACAGCACGGGGTATGGACTTCCCCCAAGAGAAAACTCCGCCGAGAAATCGCGGAGACGAGTGTGCCAAGAAGGTTGAACTTGATCGGCGGTTAGAGTTGTGGCACGATCTGTTTCACAGCTGAAGCTGTCGATGCCTAATTTCACATCCACCCAGCATTCGACGGTGGTTTTGAAAAAGACCTGCTCAAAACCACAATCTATAACGCCGTAGTTCCAGGCTGGGTCAGGATCGATGATATTCTCCCAGCTTGTCGCATTCTTGAAGACATCGAGATCAAGAAGGGTGGCAAAGCGCAAGTGATTGATGGTGGAGAAGTTGGCGAGGGCCGAGAATTGTACAGCCAAAGTCCCGGAGACGCTGAAGTTCATGTTTGTGTCGTTGAGCTCTCGGAAAGTTGCAGTTTTCCATGGCCCACAGGTGAAGTTGTAGTACGATGAGATAATAGGGAAGTTGATGTTTTCGGAGGGCGCGAGTGCATCAGCCGCGGCCTTTTTCCTATCGTCCTCATCGAGCTCCCAATCCAATTTCACTACAGCGGGTGGGAGGGCAACGGGTACTCCGAACGCCGAAAACACGCAATCTTCGATCGGTGCGGTACCGTTCTCTTGGCAACCTGAGATCCAGGGAACAGGATGGTTGTAGTCGTCCTGGCCGTTCCCTGCGCCCATGATATACTCAACATCAGCCTCAACGAAAGCGCCAATGTAGTACACGGAGACCGCTTGCCATAGCTCTGAAAGCTCCGTAGAATTCTTTGGACCAGCCCCGGGAGTGAGCAACTGATTGTCTCCTAAGAGAGGTGCATACATGACCGATATGGTGTCACTCTTGTTGCCCCTTTCCAGGGAGTACACACGCAACAGGGCCTGGGAGCCGAGTGGAGAGAAAGACCAGACAAGGAAGATCAGCAGCGTCAGGATATCGAAACGGCGGAGGAAGAAGGGCTGCTTCATAACTGCGCCAAACGAATTGCTGCCGACCAGCTGCTCGAGCTCCATCAACTTGATCCCACGCTCGACCTTATATGTGGCCCACGTCTTGAAGGCTTGAGCGGTGACGGCAGCGAAGACGATGGGCCAAACTGTGACAGAGATCTTGATGGGGTCGACCATCATCGACCAATTGGACGAGGTAGATTCGCCGTCCATGATGATGATGAGAATTGTGAGGACTATCGGGTGCCCAATGTCAGCTTTTTTCTAGGCGTGTATGTCGATGACGGGAGGAAACCGATGCGGGACCTACTCAGGAACAGCAGCGGCAGGATGATGCTGAGACTAGCCATCAGATAAAAAGAGAAGTCGGCCCAGCGGCGCTGGAGTCGCCCCTGGCCATCTTCCTGCTTGGCGGCTTTGTCGTCAATCTCTTTCAGATCCTTTTCTGTGATCTTGTATGCTTCGTTATCGTCTCCATCCTTTGCGTGCGTTCTGGCCGGCCTGGCCGGCTCCGCTGCGACAGCAGTAACAATGCCTCCTGCCACGGCAGCTGCCGCAACTGGTGCAAGATCTGCTCACGCCACACGTTAGATCTTTCCTCAATATCTTGTGGGGAAAAGGTAATGGCGAACCTTCATATTCGACATCGTCGTCCCCGTCGCCAACAGAGTCCTCCTCTGACCAGTCGCTCTCGGACAGAAGCTCGTCGCCATCAGCAAGATCGGAAAGAATGGGAGCGGCGAGCGACCCGGCAAGCCCGTGGAGAAGGGTATTTTTGAAGCGCACCCTGCGTTGGCGTTTGTTGTCAAGATGTTGGTCATGGAGAGCCGCCTTCACCTCGTCGGTCGGCTCCTTCTCTGGTTCCTGTTTCGGATTCGTCTTCGGGTCCGACAGGGCTGGGGCAGAGGCCACAGCAGCCGCGACCGAGTCCGTTGCAGTGACTGGCCGTTTCACTTTTCCAAGCGTGCCATCGGGCATCCGAACGACAACAACTTTGTATGCTGCTGGTTTGCTCTCTGCAGATGTGGCATCTGCTGTTCCGCCGTTCGCTGTTTGTGTTCCGTTTGCACCTTTAGCGACGCCCCTGGGCTTAGGCGCCGCCGTTTCTTTTTCGGCCGCCAGCTCCTCAGGTGACAGCTTCTTCTTTACTGTAACCACTGAGCCGTCGGCCTTTCGGACCCTGATCAGTTTGTAGCCTGGTGGTGCCCGCAGGACTTCGGGGCTTCCGGAGATATTGCTAGGCTTGGCAGCTGCAGGCTCTGGCGCAGAGCCTAGCGCCCCCTGATAAACCATGTGAGTGTTGGCGGCCGAGTTCGACATCCCGACAACACCTCCAAATGATTGAGTTTTGGGACAGACGAGGAATCAGGGAAACAAGTTATCTCGGGTACCCATCGCGAAGACCTGGGTCCCATAGACCACTGCCGAGCAAGCAGCTTAACTACCTCGATGAGCCCGCCAGCATCTGCAAACTTCTTCAATGCTCGCAGGCATCCTTGATAAGACAGATTCGATGATTGGCCTGCCCAGAGTTTTCTGGACCGATGAGCCAGCCACTTTCTCCTTTTGCATCTTTTCTGCATCGCCAGACGGCAACGGAACGGCATCTTGACCCAATCACAATTTAGCGGAGAATCGCCTCCGCAATGCTCCCTTCAAGATGTGCTTCCCATTGGTCATAACAGGCACCCGGGCTGTGGGCAGCCCGAGCTCGGAATCTTCGCGGCTTCTAGACCGGTCGCCGGCGCCGGTCATGGTTGCTCAGCTGAAGGCCGAAACGCCACATTCTGTGCGGGCTGGGCGAACGATTAGCGAGGTCAGGTTACACCAGGCTGCGAACAGCGGTTCTGATTCGCTGCTTTGGTCTGACTACCATGCAGATGCTGGACCAATATCACGGCGTTTTTGTCAGGCTCTGTGCCGCTCTTGCAGCACGTCAGTTGTCCCATGTTCTTTTTGGATTCCTTTGGCTGCAACTCCCTTCCCATTCGCAGGAAGACCATATGAGAGCCAGCTGACCAGCATATAAAATCCGTATAGGGTTATTGGTTCCCCACCTCGATTGATCTTCTGGTAATTGCGCTTCCGTCCTTCTGTCTCCCCGGACTGCTGAGGTTCACACCTTTTGGCCCTAATTGTTTTCACACCTGGTAAATCTAACACCGCTAGAAAATGGCTGCCGAGATCGTCCTCCCTTTCAACAACAAACAGTGGTCAGAACCACCAGCAAAGGTTGCTACAACAACGATAACTAAGGAATACACGATTGTGACCGTGAGAAAAGTGGACGGAACTTTGGTCAATGTAAAGAAACCGCTTCAAGCTGTCAACAAGACGGAACAAACCAAGACGCCGAAGAGAACCCGTACGCTTGTTCAACCAGCTGCCAACGAAGCCAACGAAAACCCGCCCAAGGAGGAAGCAGCACCGACACCTGCTTCAAACGATGTCAACCCCGCTATGCCCACCAATAGCTCTTCCAAAAAGCCTGAGAAAATCGAGATAGCCCTCAATATTGCCGTCTCGGCAACCCCTACCACCAGCTTCCCGGTCCTCCTGCCGACCGTACCTGGGGCGCCCCTCCCTCCCTCCACCACGAACGCGCCCGCGCCTCCGGAGGTGAGGTTGCTTAATCAACCGTCGCTGTCGCATGTTACGACAACATCGACATTGTCACCAATACCGCCGGCGACGGCAGCTGCGGTACCCCTATCAGCTCCATTCACCACCGCCCCTCTGACATCAGCGGCAACCTCAGCCCCTGCATCCGCAGCACCCCCAATCGCCACCACAGTCGCCACCGCCGTTGTCAACAGCGTCAGTAACTTCGGCACGACCGTCGACGCACTCACCGCATCCGTTAACCACGTGAACACCAGCGTCCACAACCTCGCCATTGCAACCGGGCTCGCTCCCGCCGCTGCCCCAGCATCAACTCCGGCTGCGGCCCCTATTCCAACAGCACCCGCAGTGTCCGCCCTTCAACCAGCAGTAGCAGCGCCGCCAACTGCTACTTCCATGTATCTCCCCCCAACATCGGCCTTCGCCCCTCCGACTTCTGTGCCCCCTCCAACTGCATATATCCCACCAGCTGTTCCTATCACAGCTCCTCCTGCTTCTGTCACTACCCCACCCGGTCCGTCAGTCATGACACCGTCGGCGCCTCTCCCGATGCCCGCGCCTTTACCCGCGTCAACTCCCGCTCCGGCATCTACAACCTCGGAGGCCCCTCATAACGCGTCTCATGAGCAAATCCGAACAGGGCCTGAGATGGAGACGGATAATAACGCACATCCAGCTAATTCTGGAGAGGGACAAGTTGAACCCCCAGAGGAACCAAACTATGCAGCCAGCACCGAGAAAGTGGTGCCTAATGCGGACAACAATCCCATCGGTGAGAACTTTGAAGAGCAGGAACTCGGACAAAAAGGGGATGGGGATGATCTCCCTGAGTGGGAGGAGGGCATGGAGGAGGTTGGAGCAGCAGAGAACGGGAATGGCGACGGAAACGGTAATGGGTTCGAGAACGCGGACGACCTTCCAGAGTGGGAAGAGGGAATGGAGGAGGTTGATGTGAGACAGGGTGAGGGAGAAGAGGACTTGCCTGAGTGGGAGGAGGGAATGGAGGAAGTAGAGGCGGATGATGGTATGGATGAAATCGATGAAGTCGATGAGATAGATGGCTGTGATGAAGGAGATGACGGGGTGGATGATCGCGAATACGATCATGACGTATAGTAGTTTGACGATTGGTTTCCACCCGAAAACTGACGGCCACCCCTTCTGATAGTCATGTGATCCCTCGTCACCTTAGATCAGCCCAGATCAGCTTCGGCTCAGCTTCGGCTAATGTCTGCTCAGCATACATCGCAGCCTTGCTAAAAGGTGTGATTCTTACCGAAGTGCCCAAAAATGGTCACCGTGTAAGCAAAGGCCCATAGTTGGGATTTGAACCCGCAATAACTAGCAATACTGCCCAAAACTTTATAGACGATGAGTCGTCCCTCCATCACTAGTCGTAATGCTAGCGGTGAGCTATGCTCGTGATATCTTGGCTACAATCCCCGTCAAAAAGTCTGTGTGCAAACACCGTTTTCTCACCAAAATTCACCAAAACTCAGCACATTGCAAGCAAGAACGACAACGTTCTACAAAACTGTAAAATGAACTAAAATTCGGAGGTGTACTAATTTAAACCTCGTTTGTTTTGGCTAACTCCAAATTTAGTTGGGTTTTATCCAAGGTACGAGGTAGCGGTCTCAAGATCGGTATAACTGAAAGATTTTGCTTCAGGGGGCTTTAGTGGATATTATAGCGGGGTAGAGTCCAGCTTCTTATTCCTCCTATGTTTCAAGCTCCACCAAAGCACGTAACCATATGCTGTATTATTAAGGCTGCCTCTGTTGCATACCGCCTTCAATTCATATAGTAGTATGTATAATTTGGTAATTCTACTCCGTCATGGTGTTACAGCCTGCACCTAGAAAGTAGGGTTAAGATAAGTCGCGGGTGTGAGTCGTACTCGAGAGTACAAAGCACAACCCTAGATATGGTGATCTAAAAACTGAATAATGAAGCAAGTTCCTTGTTAACGTTACACTGTCACTGTAGGCCGCTGCACTATAAGACACAGGGTGAACTGAGTAGTAATGCACAATTGAACAATGTAATTACTTACGTGAGGAACTAAGATTCCTCACTTTATCAAGGCAGTAATAGCTGCTATCTATATTAGCTGAATTGTCGTGTCCCGTAGTCTTGAAACCTCTAGCTTGGGGCTCCGGGACCGATCCCTTAGTCCCGGCCTTCAGCAGTCGGGACGTCGGGACTATCCAAAATCTTATAAATCAAGATTCTCAATGATATAGATATAATAAAAAACTGAAATTCTATAAATTCATTTTCTGAGTTCAAGAAATCTGGATATTGATAGCTTCAATATCATTGATGCCCTTCGGCTAAAACTGACATTGAAGGATCTGTGGTGTCGAATTTAGGGCGATGAAATAGCTGTTTCATCACATGTGGTTACCTTAAATCCAAACGCACATGAAAACGCGAAAAAGGGAAATCATCCATAGGCTCGTGATATGCAGTGTAACGCTCCTCAAAAATTCTCTCGCACCCTCTTGCATCTTTTATCGTCCAATACGGTTCTCTAGCCAGTCCAGACAGCCGGGCCAGGGGCCTTGTATTGGCCGCCGCCATACAGGTTGAAGACAACGCCGGGGTCGTTTGCCGAGTAGACGCCAGGGAAAGCAACAAGCGGGCCAGGAGTGCCGTTGCCGCCGCCGGTGACGGTGACCTGGCCGCATGCAACGTAGATCTGCGGCTTGCCGGTGTTGTGCAGCGCAATGTGCTCGATGCGCACGAGGTAGTCGCCAGACGGCGTGTTCTTGGGCACCGTGAAGGTGAAGTCTTGCTTGTCTGTAGATGTGTATGTCAGAGAAAATTCTTGTTCCAAGGTATGAAGCGGGATGGAAGGTGAGTAGGACGTACTGCCAGACGACCACGACTGGGTCTCGCCGAGCTTGGAGGCGGGCGGCTTCTCCGAGTACGTCTTGAACCAGACGCTGCCGGAGCCGTCCCAGCTCGCGATATCGACGCCCTCGGGCGCCTTGGCCATGTAGAACTGGATCGGGCCGGGGTGGAAAACGCCCTGGCTCGCGCCAATGCCGAGCGTGCCGCCGGCCGCAACCTTGCCCGTCTCGGCCTTCTTGCCGTTCGAGTAGCACCGGATGTCCGGGCTCGTCGGCCCGCCCGACACAAAGTCGTTGCTCTCCGGGTTCTTAACCTGCCGTACGTGCTTCCATTTTTGCGTGTCCTTGCCGGAGCCCGAGATCAGGTACGGGAAGTGGTCTGTCGGTGGTCAGTGACACCATCCAATGAAAAGGTTGTGACGAGTTCGACGTACAATGGGCCTCGGCCACACCAACCAGGAATAGTGCGAGGGTCGCGACGCGCATCTTGACAAGACTGTATCGAGGACTGAGAACAAGAAGGTCTGAAGGGCGCTCGTGGTGTTGCTGAATTACCGGGTCGCCCACGCTATAAGGCAGCGCACGACCACCGAGGGCGGCACTGCAACCATCAAGGGCGGCAATCAAGTAGCCGGGCTCCGAGAACAATACCCCACGCCATCCAATCGACGCATCTTTCGAATTGAGCAGTGCGAACAAAACCCGCATTCATTAATTTACCCCGGATATGTACCCCGGATCAGCCTGTAAGCGAAGCCACGAGGGCAAATAGTAGATGGCTTGCCCTATATGTCTTGAAAGTGCCACGAATTTGTTGGAAGCGGCCCAATCAAGGAAGAGAAAGTTAGGCACCTGATTTCGGGCCGCCCCACAGAGAGTTGGGTGAGCACGGAGCTCCCTGTATTCAAATCACACCAGCACGGCACATAGAGGCGCGTTTTCGGCGCCATCGCTCGGCATGCAAGTTCGTTACCACCCCGCGAATACCAAGTTTTGGACTCCTCCATCCCACAAAGACGGCCCGAGAGCTGGGGTAATGACTTTCACGTTCTGGGCTTTTGTTAGTGCTGCTGTAGTCTATCCTTACAGGATTCTCACCGACATATGTTTCCCGCTGATGTGATGATCCCGGACCAAATCTGTCGGCCAGCCAGTAGGGTACGATGGCATTGGCGGGGAGATATCCACAATGCGTGCATGCGATGATTCCGCCCCCGAGTCGTTATAATCTACCCATGAGTCGCCATCGTTGTCGCCATCTTTGTCGCTCTCGCCGTCGTCGGAATCAGGAACGTCAGGACGGTCTTTGCCCAGTAGATCTGTGGGCGTAGCCAACCCCCTGGCGTCTTTGACTGACTGGTCAATTCCCTCGTGTACAAGAGTCAGCTTTCTCATGACCTTGGCCTCCCACAAATTCCGCTGTAAATGGCGAATTATCGGGTGTATCGCGACACGCAGGGTGATCCACGGAGTGAGACCGCCCCCGAGGAAGGCCTTGAGCACCTCTGAGTTTGCCACCAGTGCCCAGTAATCCCGATCCTCGTGATACCATTCCCATGCCGGTTCATCACCCCAAGCCAGTTTTTTCTCTTCTCGCCGCAGTAGGCCGTGCGGATCCTCTGCTTCTGTGTACAGCGCATCGAGATACCATTTGCGGAGATATTGGAATTTGTCTTCACGGAACCTTAGCTCCAAAAACTCTAGCGATGGATCAAAGAAACGCTTTCTGTTCAGGCGAAACGAACTGTTGATACCCCAGCACGCCAAGAGGAAACCATGCAACTCTCTCGTCGACTCTTCTTCTGGTTCGATGCGTACGAGCTTCTCTAAAGACGGCAGAATGTCCCTGACTGTTGTGGCGCCAGGGAACACCCGTTGACGGAGCCTCAGCGCGGTCCTGGAATCTCGCAAACTTGCCAGTCTTGGGTTGTGTCCCTCAAGTTGAGGGTCTGTTATCCTGCCACCGATGCCAAGCACTGGTAATTGGCTGTTAACCAATTTCATCAGGTTAACGTTCGCGAGGTCCATGACATTGAAGGTCTTGCCCTGGTCTTCGGGTTCCGGTAGCAGAACCCATACGCTATGCAAGGGGGCGATGATGCTGTAGTCCTCGGAGTGCTCATTAACTTTGCGCATCAGTAGCGGCGGACCGAGTTTCGGGTAGAATATATGGTCGCTCCTCGGCTCTATCATCCTGACGAGTCGGCGGCTGTAGGAGATGAGCATCAGATTATATCGATCCCACAATGATTCCACTGAATTCACGCAGGTGATACTTAGTCGCGTATTACGCGGTCTCTTTTTGATGGGGCCGAAGTAAATGAGTTGTAGAGATAAGGCTCCTGTTGCGGCGTCGACGGAGGGTCGTTGTGCTGTGATGGGTAACAGACCGGTGTCACCGGCGTTCCTTCTAGATGTATACCAAGCCACCGGAACTGGGCAGATACCTTCCCGCGCGGCAAAACGTAACATCCCTCCATCGAGTGCCGGAGCTGTCATACGGCCTTTTCCCGGACCGTCCAAGTCTAGTTTGAAAAACCGCGAAAAGCCCATGCCGCAGCCTTTACCCCAGTTGGGCGTCCACGAGGGTTGGCGGTCCTATCCATCGGCACTAATGGAATTGAAGAGGACATCTGGTTGGTTGTTGTCAGCTTATATAAGCAATTGGAGCCATTCGCGGATGTAGCCGGCTTGGCAATAGGGGACCCTGCAGGCCAGAGATTCTCTTCCACAGAATAACAATACACAACAATCACCACAATTGGCCATGAGTGCTAGATTCTGACAGTTGTATTCGTTGGTAAGGTAATGAGTAGCTACACCTACAAAGAGGCGGATGGCCGAAATGGAGTAGTCAGGCCGAAGACTCCGTGAGATACCCCGCCGCACGAGACCCATCGTTCTAAATAGTCTATCTCGGACATCAGTTGACTTAGATCTGTTCGTGAGGCGAAGTGCGCCAGTGAGGCCGTGCTCGGGCGGGAAGGACCCAGCACTCAAATACCCTAGCCATGGTGCACGTGTCTGTAACCACTTGATCTCGGGCAACGTGGATTGTTCAGCATGGCACTCAAAGCCCCGGTAAACGAACAGAACACCGGGGGCAAGGATCAGCTCTTGGATGACCCATAGCCGTGTAAAGTATCTGAGTTCCAGCATGTCATCGAGGGTGTCCCGGCGTAGGACCTGCATGTTCCTCCGAGTGGGATACCGTATTTTTCCACAAAATCCGGTTTTACTCGGTAAACGTGCACGCTCACGAGCCACGCAAAGCCACCGCTCCAGCCACCTATCCACGGCTGAACAAGGCTTAGCTCCGTTCTGGAAAAGGACTAGTTCTTACCTCTTCAAAATTATTACTTTCCAGGGTCGAAATTCTGCCAGCTCCATCCCCCCACTGCTGGCACCCTTCCAATTGGCCTTCTTCAGAGCGATCAACGCCTTCGCTCAACGCCAACAATTCTTTCTGTTTCTACTCAAGGATTCGCGTGAATGGCCTCGTTTTCTCGCGAAGAATGCGCGCCTTCGCGGCCTCTGGTTGGCTACAGCGCTCCCAGCGGTCTCTGGGGCGGTCGATCTAGCCCGGGCAAGGGCGCGCCGGCACCGCAGTCAGCCTCCGGCGCGCTGTGAGAGCTTCACAGCAGTAAGCAGTCTTCCTTCCTCTCCAGCCCTCACGCTTTGCGAAGAGCTTCGTTCCTAGTAATTTGCTTACATAATAGCTTCACAAGCAGCTCCTTTACCTGCGAAACCGGTCTTAACGCTTACACGCGTACCTTTCGCCAAGCTCCCAGTTAATACCTTTTATAACCTCCCCATCCATTAACGGAAGAAATAAGGCCGTAAACCAAAAGATCGGAAGGAACGCGGAGCTGGTTATATTAAATAACCTAACGTCATGCACCTAAAACGCTCCTATTCCAGAAGGTAACAAATCCGTATGCTCGACTACCTGATATTCCACCATGTTAACTGCGATAGAGTGTGGAAACGCCACCGTGTTAAAAAAGACAAATACAAGTTAGTTTTTACTGTAAAAGCTAGGTCCCAACACCCTCTAACGTACACTAAGGCCGCTACCAAGTTCAAGATACAATCTCTAAATACTGTTAGCGACTGGTGGAGGTGCAGAGACACGATTTTAAACAGCCGCAAACCAGTCTTTCACCCTAGATGGCCGCGTTTAGAGGAGGCCTTACACCAAGAATTTATCAACACACGGAAGCTTGGTAAACCAGTTAGAATCGGCTGGTTTCGGCATACTGCGCGTAAATTATACTCCGAATTTTATCCAGATTCTAAGGCATAGTTCAGCTTCAGTAAAGGTTGGTTCCACAGCTTCTTTCAGAGGTAGAATATCTTGCTCTGGCGGCTTACAAATCAAGCTACCAAACAGCCAGAGGACTGCGTCAACATCACCAACACCTTCCTCCGTTACATCCGCCGAATCAGCTAGCCGAAGCCAGTCGCCAGAGCCGCCCCTGAATCGGCCCCTAAATTAGCCCCTAAGCCAGCCCCTAAACCGGCCCCTAAACTGGCAGTTAATAATAACCTTCCACCGGCAGTTAACAATAACCTTCCTCTAGCTGCCAGAGAGCCTACACTAGCTGGCCCCCTTTTATTATCAGCTACTAAGATACCCACGTCGCTTACGCTCGACTACATTAAAGTTAAGGTGCCGGCTAGTAAGGCTCTGAAGGTTTGTAAATCACTACCGTCTTACTTAACCGACTACCCTTATTATTTTACTAACGCCTTACAGCCGTAACCACTATCACCACTACCACTACCGCTAACTACTAAGGGCTCTTTAACAGCTGTTAACTAGGTGCTATAATGCTAATTTCAGCTGTTATATATCATTAATATCGATAAAACCCCTATGCCTTTTAAGCACCCTGACGGCCAGACTTATAATAAAGTGGGGAATAAGACTATTAGGGCATGTGTTATAAAAGGGGGGTGGTCTAAGCGTATAGCCACGTTAATACCGTATCCTTCAGCCGATGGAATTCTTCGTATAAAGGCCACACTAATTTTCAAGGGCGAGGGCTATATAACGCCAGAAGAGGTCTAAGCTTAGAGCCCTAAGGTGACTACGTTGTTTAATTTAACCGCTTATAATATAGAGGCTCTCTGTATACAGTTAATTAAATAGGTTATTATTCCATTAGTAAATGGAGCCCCTTTTTTATTAGTATGGGACTCCGCACGGTTTTACATGACTGATAATATTAAGGCTTTACTTTAGCATTACAGTATCGATCTTACAGTTATACTGGCCAGTATAACCCCTAAATTACAGCCCCTGGATACACACATTAATAAGTGGATTAAGGCGGCTGTGGAAGAGGTTACGGATCGCATAAAGGCCAAATGGGAGGTACGTGCTGATTTTAAGGGGTGGTCTCTTAGTACTTGGCAGATTTTCACCATTTACGTTATTACAGAGGTTATGTGGCTCCTGGTGAAAAGGGGTGACCTTATTCGGAAGTCTTTTATCGATACCAGTATTACTGTCGCCCCTGACGGGTCTGAGGACTACTTGATTAAGATTAAGTGTCTTTAAGAGGCGAATATTAGGCCTGATTTTACTGGTTGGGAGATAGTAATAATAACTTACGCTTTGGAGGAATATGAGCCAGACCCCGTTAACGGCGACCCCCTATTTGAAAACCTCTGCGTAGACTACCGGAAGCTCACAAAACGTGACCTGTTAGTTATTACTAAGGTACGTAGTTTAGCGGTGAAATCCAGGGATATAAAACAACGGCTCGTGGATCTTCTAGAGGAGCAAGATACCGAGAATTTTGTGGATTCAGAGGTTGACGACGAAGAGGTGGATTACGAATAATGAGGAGTGCCAGGAGCAGCGAGTTTATGAGCAGTTTTGTACTAGAATCAGCTACTCAATCCACCAGCCAGTCTCTCATTCCTACCATTGCCGTACTACCCCAGCACAAAGAACAGCGCTCTAAAACACCAAGATCCACGGAATCCACGCAAATCCACAGAATCCACGCAATTCAGGGTCCCTGGTTCTGTGGGGGGAGCTAGTCTCACCGCCTTCAGGGGGT
>Ga0247780_1000527_pt1 | contig 35238 bp, 37 predicted proteins | sample UWRJL079202R5_FD_179927 | JGI IMG/M metagenome (GOLD analysis project Ga0247780, IMG submission 179927) | Plant litter microbial communities from Arlington Agricultural Research Station in Wisconsin, United States - UWRJ-L079-202R-5 | ecosystem: Environmental > Terrestrial > Plant litter >...
TACCCGTCCAGCAAGCCCAACGGTCTAGCATCAACCAAGGCTTGGCGGCGGAGGTTTGAGAGAACCCCGCATGTTCTCCGCTTATTATGCATTTCGGAAGCTGTTCCCTCCTTACCGAGACAGGGGGCGTTCAATACCGGCTCAACTCAAAATCGCCAAAGAGCTTGGACACGCCCACTGCCCGCCGGTGAATCAGGTGGAGGGTGTCCACGCTACCAGTGCTTACCCGGACACGCACACCGAGATCGACTCGTGATGCTGGCCGGATTCTCAGATTTCCCCAGCGATCGCCCGCTTGAATAAAGCGACGCGTCTGCCTCTTGGTTCAGTTTGCGTTCCATGAGCTTCTATAAACAGGTGTGAGACGCAATCGACGCCGACCCACCGTCGCCTCCACATTCTCCGCGCACATCATCTGAGATAGGACAGGGGCAGCATCATCTGTTGGTGCCCGCGTCCATCGATCGAGCCGATATCGAAGCCATCGCCATCCGTCTTCATCCCCCAAGCACGCCCATCCAGCGCTGCCAACGCGCTCATGTGTGGAAATGTTGCTCTACACGCGGAAAGCTCCTCCCAAGGCGCCGAAGAGGCGGTCCAGGGCCGGTACGTTCCTTCCCAATCACGCCCGTGTCGAGCATTCCCGATTGCACTGCTGCCCGCTCTTCTCGTCCTGACTGGCCGGCGGCATTGGGGGCGCTATTGATACCACAGCGGTCTCGGATTTGTTGCGGTGCTAACACATAATGTCCAGGTTGCACCTATTGGTATGTGATACACCCTGCCCTGCTGTTGGCTCCGAGTGCAGTTGATATTGTCGAATCCTGTTTGTCTAATCCATGCATACAGCAAAGAAAAGGTTCGTGGTGAAACCCACCCATCAGCCCATCGCTGTGCTATATCGGGCGCTTTTGGGGGACGTTGTTCAGCTCACTGTTGCACAGAAAAAGAAATGCGATGAGGTCCGCCCGCAGTGCTCTCGCTGCGCCGAACATGGGATCGAGTGCGCCTACGAGGCGGTGAAGCCACGCCAGAGGAAGAAACGCGAAGGCCCATTACCTGACGGCGCATCCGACGGCAACTCCGGACCCTACTCACCTGGCCGCCGGTTCTCCGAAGCCGGTTCGGAGTTCTTGGCGGATGGTGATGAGAGCGACGGCGACGAGGAGGAGGTCGCCACCGAGCCGCGCGGAAGGCCCGGCCGGGGCTCCATGATGGTGAGAGCGCGGTCCGTGTATCCAGACCTGGCTATGATCTCACCCTTCCCGGCGGCCTCGCCTTTGTTGGAATTCTGTCCGCCGCTATTTGCCGATTTCTCAGACCGCCCAAACCGCCGAGCCCTCTTGGATCACTTCTGCAACGTCTTGTCTCATCTCATCGTCTTCCGGGAGGAGTCCGGAAACCCGTTCCAGCAGCTGGTGTTGCCCTTGACACAAAAAAGCTCCCCGGTGATGAATGCAATGTATGCCCTAGCCAGTGCCCACCTGGAATATAGGGGGGTTGACAACGCGGAGAAGTCTCTGTACTTCCACAACCGAGCAATCCAGGGGCTAGGACGCCTGATCGAGAACAATGGAAAGGTCAACCGGAACGAGATATTGGCGGCGATCATGCTCCTAGTTTACTACGAAGTTGTGAGTCATACCACTGCGAAGCCCCCAATCCCTTGCTCTCTTGAGAACCCAGCTAAGACGCCGCAGCTTGTCCAAAAGGGCCAATCCAATATAGTGGCAGTCCACTTAAAAGGGGCTCTCACTGTAATGTGCGCGAATCCGGATCCGACAAATCCCACTAGCGCTTTCCTGGAACGTGTAAGTGTCTGCGTGGTTCTCTCACCCTCCCCTCGACCCCTTAGCATAACGAAGCCCTTCTCGAAGCTCGCTCACACTTGTCGTAGGCGTTTCGGTTTTACGATGTCATTGCTGCGCTCTCAAACGGCACCGCGCCGCTTTCCGCAGCGCCCGCACCTGGGTGTCTCCAGCCCTTTCCACCACTTGGCGCGCTCGCTGCTTCACCGCTTACAAACGTTGATACCCTTCTTGGCATGGCTACGACACTGTGGCCGATAATACACCGTCTATCCGATGTGTTTCCTCTCAAGCGTGAGATTGACTTGGCGGTGCGGTTCAACGATGCTGCATCCAAGATCGCCCCCTTACGGGCCGAGTTCGAGTCCACCACCGCGGCGATCGAGGTGGCCCTCTCACACTGGCGGCCGCATTTACCGCCCAATTTCGTACCAGACGTGGATGACCCGATAGTTCACACGGCCATCAACTGTATGGAGGACACGACAACGGCAACCATCACTGGCTCCACCACCGGTAACACGGAATCCCCTTCACCCCCGATGAGTGCTACCGAGCGGGATCGCCTCCATAGCATATTACATAACGCTCTTGCCTATCGACACTCGGCATTTGTCTACTTATACCGTACGCTATATGCATACCCGCGCTCGCACCAAGCCGTCCAGACCAATGCCCACGCGGCCTTAGTGCACTGTGTCGCCACAGTTGCTTACGCAGGCCCTATGGGCGCACTGTTGTGGCCGCTTTTTGCAGCAGCGTGCGAAGCTGTCAGCACTGAAGACCGTGGGCTAGCCGAGCGGGCGTTCAGCGCCATCAGGAAACGTCAAGGCATGATGAACATCGAGCGGGCATGGGAAGTCGTGCAAGAGGTGTGGCGCCGGGCCGATTGGACTGAGGTTGTTGCGGGGCTGGGCGATGAGGGGAGGAGGAGAGGCTCCATGCAGTCTATGCGAAGTGACTGCGAAAACGACGGGGTAGGCGAGGCGGACCTTTGGCGGCAGGTCAGCAAGGATATGGGAATGAACCTTGTGTTTGGCTAAGTGAAGACCATGATGATGCGGGTACACAAAACTGCAGAGGCGAGCGAGATGCCGTGTTCCAGAGCATTGGTGGAGGATCGAAACTTCGGTCGATCTCGTTGGGGTCTCGTATGGCAATGCCATCCGAAGCAAACAACTGAGACAAACTGGAGGAGAAAGAGAAGGAAAATCCTGGAGAGGAGATCAACGGCGCCATTACTTGGTAACGCATGGCTCTGTCGAGTCTTATGAAACGCTACCGGGTTCTATCAGTCTATCGACTGGCTGTCCAGTGGAGAAGCGCTGCCCAGCGCCTGACGAGGCAAGACTGCTTCGTCTAACATCCCAAGACGACCTGATCGTAACCCAGCGCCAGAGGCGGGCGCATCACGCTTGAAGGATCTGATCCGGGGATCCGTGGTCTGGTTGAAGCCTGCCACGAGGTCATGGGGAGACGGGAGCGGCAATGTTCTCGGGCAGAGCTGACAGACGGCAATGTCAGCAGGTCGCCTGAGGCGAGCGAGACAGGACGAGACGAGGCGAGCATCAACCGTGTGGAGGAAGCGGGAAAATGGTGGACCTGGGCTACTGGTTCTCATGACGTGTCATAGAGCCTCACACACACACCCACACACCAGAAACCGACAGAGACAGGCACGGGCATTGGTGGAGACAGAGCAACAAGAGGCCCGCCTCGGTAGGGCAGCGGGCCGGTGGTAGTGTGGCACGAAGAGTACGCGTTACTTGATATGAGCTCAGACTGTGATGGTGTGTTCGGTTCGAGATGTATAATACTTTATTTAGGTCTGTTAACGACATCTGGTGGCTATTCCCACCTGTCCAGGGTTCTAGATCGTGGGAAAATGCGGATGTGTTTCACCCACGCGTAAAACAGGAATGTGCCTCCCGATCTTCCCACGTTCCCTTGCCCACGTGGCTGGGCTTGACTTAAGAAGGGAAAGGGGGAGATGATCGCTCATCGACGTCGGCACCTGCACACACAGCACCACGCACATGAACATGCACCCACAACACATAAACACAGGGGAAGAGGGGTGGCGAGATAGAGCAGTCTCCAACAAGTGGAAAACGCCCGTTGCGGGCTAGGCCGTACCCTCAAGTGGGGTGGCTTGCTTCGCGAGAAGAAAACGGTTTGGCCGAAACGGCATTCGAGTGCCGTGCGTGCATATTCAACACTATGTATTCTCTTCTGCAGTAGTAAAGACAAGGGAGCCAGCCATACGCTAGTTAGCTGCGGACTACGGTGTGACGTTCGTATCTATCCGACCTAGGCCGAAATCTAGACCAGGTATCGTTGGTCCCATCGACGAGGGACATGGAGCGAGACTCAGACCACCTGCTCTCACACAGCAGCTCCTAGCCTAGTTTGCGGGGCGGCCAGTTGACAGGCGACTGGAGTGACCTGAGGGAATGAATGAATGAATGAGTAATGAATTATTGGGCAGAGGGGGGTGAAACTTTTGTCCCTCCATAATCGGTGTCAGGTGGGTGGTGTGGGGGCTGGGTGTCGTCCGCTTTAGGCTATTATATCTGCCTTTTCTTGTTGAGGGTCAGCATCTTTTTCTGTTCTTCCTATATCGTGTTCAGAAACGACGTTGCGTGGACGGGGAATTCTAGGCGAAGAGCCGGGGACTGAGGTGCGTCGTCTTTTCTTCAAATCTTCCATGGGTTTGGGGAGACGGGGACACGGGAGAGGCACGGTGATGGAGGCGTCTGGGAGCAGGGGATCCATGGATGCCGCAGCAGGCGGCTCTGGAGTCCCACTTCCCCGTCCCCCCACACATCCGTTGGCTGATATCCCCCAATTATCGAGGTGAATGGGTGTCATGATTGGCTCGGCGGCTCGGTTGCAGGTTCTGGCAGTGTTGCTGGTACGCTGCTGGTATGTATCGGGCTGTATTGGGAAGACTCGTTGGAGAAGGAGGGCGTGCACGGAAAGGCCACCGCGGTGAACGATGGGCAGAGGGGCGAGAGGGCAGATGGTTCGTCGACACACGGCGAGCTGCGGTCGGCTCGGTACGCTGCCCGCATAGCAGTTTCCTTACAATCTTACCTTATTAGCTCGCTTTGCGTCATATCCCGTCTGCGCGGGGCGGGGAAGCGCGGTCGCGCGTCTGGGGAAAGAAGGAGCGAAGGATGGATGGGGTGGCTGCAGGCTGTTGCAGCGCTCCTCTCTGGGCTGGTATTGACGCTCCCATCTGCGGCTGTTTCCCCTCTCTCACTCGCAACACTAACTCCCACTCAGATCCTTATCGGCGGCGGGCGGACGTCTTGGGGCACCGATAGGTATCAGACATATACAACGAGACAGGCTGTCCAGGAGATAGCTCTTGTGTGCCGCTCACGACCTCGTGGGGAGGGCGGTTGGCAAAGACAACCCCCCTCGCTGAATAGATTGGGGGACGAGATAAGGTGCATCCCAGCTCGTTTGCGTGATGACTTCTTGCCATGTCGCGCTGCGGAACGACCGTCCCGCCGTTTTGCTCGCAGGAGAGGCTTGGTTGATGTGGTTGAGAAGCAGAGTAGGGGAAGGCGGGAAGCGTGTTCCTTCCTCTGGCGAGACCAGCCGGCCGACCAGTCATCGTCGTCGGAATTCTGGGCGGTTCACACCCACCCCAAGCGCACATGAAAACCCGGGGTCTCCAGATTTCAAGAGGACCTCGCTCTGGGGTCGTCGGCATGGGCCAGACCCGAACTCGAGAAACGCCGCTAAACCTGGCAGGGAAGGGGGCCTGCAGCGAGACGGCCAGCTCGGTGGAGAGTCGCGGCCGTCACCCGATCTGCAGGTGCGTCTACCAGTCGACGTTATTATCCTCCACCACCGAAGTTGATTTACAATATTATTCCAGGGGGCTGCCATACCAGATCCGGAGATGCAAGAGTTGAAGCTGGCCATCAAGACTTGGAACCTTGGAACCTTGGAAGCTGGCAGCCCACCTGGTGTGGTGACCTGGCACGCGCGCTTCGCGGGGAAAGCTGGGGCGATGCTGGGAAGCCCCCAGCACGCCTCCACGGCTCTCTCCCATCGGATAGCGCATCGGTCGCCCGGGAGGCGGGCATCACGCAAATCTCGCGCCAGACGAGGGCTGGCTGGCCTGCGCCCGACGTGCAGCGACAGGAAGCCCTATGGACTTGAACCCCGGGGACGCAGCGTATGAGATGCATCGCCCTCTGTACGTTGCGCCGCCGCCGCAGCCGGACGCGCTCGCTCGTGCAGATGGAGATGTGAGAGATGAGAGATGATGACCTCTCCCTCCCCCCTCTCTCTCCAATCAGGGCGGCGCAATGCTTGGGATATTGCCATACCCCTCTGCTCTGGCCAACCCTGCCGCAGGCCAACAGCCGGCGACGCAGCTTTTTCTGACACAGGTCTTGGGAGAGAAAGGGGTTTTAAACACAGCGATCAGATATGAAGCTTGGGCCTGGCGAGACGATAGGCACGGCTTCCCCTCCCCTTCCCCCAATTATTGTTGCCCTGTTAATTTGTTCTTCTTGGGGTTTCTGTCGTACCACCTCTGCTTCGCATTTGCTGAGAGGTGCCCTTCCTACGCCCACCATCGTGAGGCATCACGGCTTGCGGCGTCTGGCTCGCAGTCGCTCAGACGTTGCTGCCGGCAAGTCGTGGTCTCCCCGTTCCCCGTCTGCTGGCCTTGCATCGGGACTCCCCCCTCCCCCCGTCCATTTGTTCCCACCCTTTCTCCCTCTGTTTCTGCCTCTTGCACTCTCTTCTCCGCAGATCGCCATTCTTCAGACAAACTGCCCGCTCCAACTCCTGCCGCGTTTTTTTGCCATCATCCTCGTTAATCTCCCGGCGTGCAACGGGCCCTCTTCTGCAACGACTCCGCCCTTGCGTCCAAACAGCTTGAAGCTGGCAGCTCAATCACCCAACGGGAAAACCCACCAATCCTTCAAGTAGATTTTGCGTGCCTAGCTGGCCGTCCCGCCGTCGTCGCTGACCGGACCTGACCTGCTCTATCTCTACACCTCCGTCCGAAACTGAACGCCAAAAAAAAAAAAATGTCTTCCCTCAGAGCTCCTCGCCTGTCATACGCATTATGACCATGCAGTCGCGCGCCTGTTGATCGCCGCAAACACCCACCCTTTCCCATGGTCCCCAACGCCGCGCCAAGCTGGACAGTGAAAGCGACGCGACAGCCCCTCTTGCTCGCCCTTCCCCTCTGTCATTCTCACCGATTATTGCTTTCGTCGACCTAGAAATAAGCCACCCCGCGACCGAGGCTTCCCGTTTACGGAGCCAAGGCCTAGAGCCGCAACACCTTTTCTCGACGGCAAGCCATCATGGTGTTGCTATAAAAGAGCACCCGCCATGACCACCCTGGTAAACGGAGCCATTGCGCCGCCCAAGCAAATCCGCTTTGTCAACAACCAAGGCCAACCGCCCTCGAAGCGGCGGAGGATAAATGCAGCGTATGTTTTTTTTCTATTCACAGCACTCGCGTGGTGCTCGGTGTCCTTTTTATTTGTAGTGTGGCCAATGCCACTGAATATGTGATTGCATCGCGACGTTACTCTTTCGGCGGGGCCTGGGGAAGATCGTTGCGATTACGGCGGGATACGTTCTAATTACCTTCGCAGATGCTTGACGTGCCGCAAACGAAAGACGCGCTGCGCAGGCGAGAAGCCGATCTGTTCGACATGTGCGAAAAACGGACACGACTGTCTCGGCTACAACGACCTGCTGGAGAAGAAGAAGGACGGCATCAACGGCTCAGCATCGAAAGGCAAATACGAGACGGCCGACTTTAGCAACGAGAGCGAGTTTCTCGACGAGGAGGAGGATGAACGACGCCACTGGAAGAGCAAATCGGCTGGAGGGACTGCAAGCTTTGTTGGGAGGGACGCGAGTTCGCGGCGCGACTCGGCGGCGAGCATAACACCACCAACCAGCCGCCCACCCCAACGGAGCAATGATTGGGATCAGGACGACAAGCCGCAGAACCCGCCAAAGGCCACCCGGAGACCAAGCAATTATGGACGCACGTCCTCCTACTCGGAGGATGGTCGGAGCTCGAACAACAGGTCCCCCGTGCAACACCGCCTCGAGAGCCACCGTATGCCATATTTTCGGTATTTTGGACCTACCGCTATTGTTCCCGGCTTCAAGCAGATGGTGGTCAATGTCTCGGTGCACCGCGATCGGCGCCGGAGCCGGGGAAATTCCTTCTCAACCACATCGCCAGGGTCTTTATTCGGATACGGCCTTGCACACAGCCGCCTTTCACATCCGGAAACCATTCTCGAGACGCTTGAAGACCTTCCGGTATACGACGTAAACGATCCTGCTCCGACGCATCCCTTGATTTTCACACTCGTCAAGACCTTCTTTCTCCACCTGGGCTGCAACTACCCGTTCCTGAGGGAAGAGAGATGTCTTCGAATGGTCAAGGAGAAGAGGGTAGAACCTATCTTGGTGGATTCCATGTGCGCCCTGGCTGCCCGTTTCTCGGACCTCCCTATATTTACCAACGAACACGACGGCAGAGTCACAAGATCCGAGTATGGTCATATCTTTGCACAGCGAGCAAAGGCCGCCACGGTCGATACTTTTCCGTGTCCCTCAGTCGCCGCGGTGCAGGCTTGCCTCCTGATGGCGTACGAGGGATTTGGTGAAAACCAAGACAGTGCGCTGTGGATGTATCTTGGACTTGCGATTAGGATGGCGGTTGACCTGGGCCTCCAGAAGAATGTTGGGATCAAATATCAAGGAGAGCGCGACCCATGGTACACACGAACATGGACTCGCAAGGGCAGCCACGAGGCCGACTCACCGGATGACAATGAGAGTGGCGAGGAAACGCTCAGTCCAGAGGAGCAGAAGGAGGTCGAACAGGAGCGGACCGACACTTTCTGGGCCGTCTTCGTCTTGGATCGGCTTATCTCGTCGGGGACAGGCCGGCCGGTGACGTTTAGAGATGACGACTATGAGTTGGCACTCCCCTCACCGACCAAAGATCCGGTCACGGGACTGGCCGATCCGCTCCCTGCTTTCACGGAAATCATCCATCTTTATGGGCGAGTGTCCGACGTGCTCAACAATATCCGGGACGCCAACGATCTTACCGAGGAGAAAATGGCCAAACTTGCCCAGATGGAGAGCGACCTGACACAGATTTACCAGAAACAGGATGAAAACCTTCATTTCAATGCTGTCAACTTTCGGGAATATGTGCAGGTCGGCCAAGGCACCACGTTTATCCTCTTTCACTTCTGGTTCCATGCCATCATCGTTGTGCTCCATCAGCCCACCCTCCTCGCGCCCTTTGGGAGCCTACGCAGCACGAAACTAGCAGCAAACAGCCGAGAGTTGTCCATGTCAAGCGCCAAGACCATAGCCGATATCCTCGCATTTGCGGAGTTGATTGACCCCAAAAGCTTCATCGGCAATCCTTTCACGTCGCAACCCATGTACATTGCGGCATGCGCATTTTTGCTGCAGTCGGTTGCCAACACCTCAGAGTCCCCCTCGCGTGAGACGACACCCACAGACAGCAAAGCTGAGCTTCATAAGACCTTGGGGGTGAAGCCATCGTCCGCGACTGATGCGAGGTCAGCGAAACACTCGCTTCTTGCCTCCGTTGCCAATCAGAATTACCAACGGTGTTACAAGTCTCTACAGCAGTTACACCAATATTGGGGAGGTGTTGGATATATCCTAACTGCCCTCGATCAAAAGTCGAAGGGCATCTGGGACTGCGAGACGTTTACGAACGAGGAGTATGAGAGCGCCATGGTCGCTCGACGCGGCTCGCTCGGCCGTCTAGCCCGCTTCGAGAATCCTGCGTCACCAAATGTGCCTCCTATTGCCTGGTCGCTTACCGGTACCACCAACTCACCGAACTCCAACTTGACGCTGTTATACCAAAACAGCCACTCGGCGGCGCCCGGTAGCCTTGCCCCCCATCCCTCTCATCCTCATCACCCTCCTACACACGCGTCATCCCATCCGCATTCTGCTCCAGTGTCGGCTCCAACGCCGCCAGGAAATATGATATACGATCCCATACGACAAGCTGATACATCAGCCATGTTCCCTCCCGCATACCCGCAGCCCAACGTTTCGGCCGTGCGCCATCAAGCACATCCTTCAAAGTCTGGTAGAATGTCGATGTCCTCAGGGAAATCGCACCTCAAGTACGAAACCGCATCGCCAGAAGACATGGATGCAACCAGCCCTGCGAACGAGAAAATGTACATGTTTGGAGGCATGTCACAATCTGGTCACGGCCCGCCACCCCAGCAACCGCCATACACTCCGTCCTCGCAACACCACTCCACATCAGACGCGTCTGCGGTCCACAGCGGCTCGCCGGCCAGCACGTTTACGGATTCAGGCATGGGTCAGCACCACCACTCACACTACCACAGCCACACCAACGGCGTGAACTCCAGTCATGCAGGCAGCTATGACTCCGAATTCGCTCAGAGCGGCCTGGTTTCGGGTTCATACTCGTATCTCAGCGGTAATCCCCTCAATGAGATCATCACATTCGACAGTCAGGAGATCAACATTGATGCACTGAACTCGCTGGGGCTTCCGAATGAGATGATGCCCCCATGGCTAGAGATTCTACCCTCAGATGTTCTAGGCCTCTTTGAGAGCGGTATGTCGGGTACGAATCATAACCACCATATGGGCTGAGTTGGATATGCTGGCCTCTCACGACTGATGATGACACATTTTGCTATACGCAAAATTCCTACGCGACGATGAAATGATGTGCGTTTCCAAGCGGGCGTATCTGCTGTTGGTGTTGCTCTTCTTGCTTTCTGGCTGTTCTGTGAGAAGTCTTGCGGGATCCCGGTGTGGAAGTACCTTCATATACATTATTTAGGTTGCCGATTTCAGTACCGTTTATCCACTGATCCCCGGTTGGGGCGAGGCAAGTTTTGTGGCCTTGCTTCCAAAATACTCACTAGGGTTGGTTGGCGATGCTTTTTTGGCATAGACTAAGCACGGATGGGTGAACTGGTCTTTTACGTAATTTGGGGCTTTTTTTTCCTTCATCGTATCACTTGCAGGCGTCGGGCTGTTTCGTACTTCCACTCGCAAGAGTGGGGATGGTTTTGGGGAGGGGGGTTTGGAATACAAGAGAAATGTAGGGGCGGTCGTTTCCTCATGCAAGGTTCCTGGAGTTTTGGTGTTTTCCGAGGTATGAGCCGGCAGGGCGAGACAGGAGCTAAGGTTATCCATTATTGGTATCAGCTGGGGCCGGGAAAGACGGGTATAGGCTAAGGCGGGCATCTGTTGCTAGCATGGAAGGAGCATGGAACAGGAAATAGCAATGCTTGGGGTTCCGGACCATTTATTCGAATGCCTGTTGGAGCAGAGATACCCAAGCGAGCATGAAGCGAAACCAAAAAAAAACGGAGGCAGGAGGGCTTCTTTGGGCGGGACGCAGATGGGATTTATCGCATGGACACTATATCCAGCAGTATTATTATTATTCTTATTTTTATTCTTATTCTTTAGTATCAGTACCCCTTTAGTCTGTTAGTTGCTGCTCTACTTGTTGAGAAGGTGGCTAAACTAAATAACAAAGAGTTCGAGTTGCTATCAATACATGAGATTGCGAATAGGCTGGTAACCTGACGTGATTTAAGTATCTGAGAAAGATTGTATCCGGAATTTTGCAAAAGACAACTTAGTGAGGAAACATATCAGTCTGTTGTCTAGAGTGTCATGATCCGTCTTTGACGTGGGCAAATGATGTAGTTGTCTCTTGGCACTTCTCGGCGAGAACCCTGACGGGCTCGGCCGTTGTGAATTAACAGGGATGTGTTATCGGTTGATAGCCGGGCGCTGCCGATCAGGATTGGCGGGGTCTGGTCTGGTTCAGGGTCCTGCCCGACATCGCTCGTCATTTTTTTTCTCAATCGGCTGGGTGACTCTTTTTACTACGGTACTTCACAACCCGTGGAGACATTTGCGCTCCCTCCTGCGCTGCCCCGTTTCGAGTCTCGGTCCCTTTCCCATAATTTCTAAAGGGAGTAAAGTTCAATTGATCGTTTGCACCCGTCCGACCTCAACTTTAAACTCGACCGATGGCCTTCCGTGCATCTCTGCGGCTCGCCGCGAAGCCCGCCCGCGCCCGCCTCTACTCGCAGGCCGCTGCGGTGCCGACATCGAATCTGGGCGGCGCGGTCAGCAGCAGTGCGCAGATCAAGAGGGATGCCAGCCTTTCAAACCCCGACCCGAGCGCCGACTCGGCCAGCGCCGCGCTCGTTCGCGAGCATGCCCCGTACATGGTCGCCACATACTCGCGCCCGCCGCCCGTGTTCGTGAAGGGAGAGGGTTCCTACCTTTGGGATATCGAAAACCGAAAGTACCTCGACCTCACGGCCGGTATTGCCGTCAATTCGCTGGGACACTGCGACCCTGGGGTCTCTAAGTTGATTGCTGAGCAGGTGAGTCACAGTCGCATGCCGTTCTGCCCCTGAAAGACCAAAGCTCTGACTGTTGCGCGATAATCAGGCCAAGACCCTTATACACGCCTCCAATCTCTACTACAACCCATGGACTGGCGCGCTCTCCAAGCTTCTGGTCGAGAAGACCCTGGCGTCGGGTGCCATGCACGACGCCACCGCCGTCTTCATCTGCAACTCGGGCTCCGAGGCCAACGAGGCCGGTATCAAGTTCGCGCGAAAGGTCGGCAAGGTACTCGACCCGTCGGGCGCCAAGGTAGAGATCGTGTCATTCCGCAATGCCTTCCATGGTCGCACCATGGGTTCGCTCTCGGCGACGCCCAATCCCAAGTACCAGGCGCCGTTCGCACCCATGGTGCCCGGGTTTCGTGTGGGCGACTACAACGACATCGCAGCGATCCCCGAGCTCGTCACCGAGAACACATGCAGCGTCATTGTTGAGCCTATCCAAGGCGAGGGCGGCGTCCAGGTGGCGTCGGATGAGTTCCTCATTGCGCTCGGCAAGCGCTGCCGCGAGGTCGGCGCCCTGCTGCACTACGACGAGATCCAGTGTGGCCTCGGCCGTACGGGTGAGTTCTGGGCCCACAGCCGTCTCCCCAAGGAGGCCCACCCCGACATCCTCACCACGGCCAAGGCCCTGGGTAACGGCTTCCCCATCGGCGCCACCATCGTCAACGCCAACGTCGCCGAGAAGATCAAGATCGGCGACCACGGCACCACTTTCGGCGGCAACCCCCTCGCCTGCCGTCTGGCACACTATATCGTCTCTCGGCTGGCCGAGCCCGCCCTGCAAGAAAGTGTCCTCGCCAAGTCAGCAACCTTTGTGCGCGGCTTCGAGGCGCTGAGGCAAAAGTTCCCAGAGCTGATCGAGGAGGTCCGCGGTCGCGGCTTGATTCTCGGCTTGCAGCTCAGCGAGGACCCAACCCCCATTGTGACAGCCGCCCGGGAGAGGGGGATCCTCATCATCACGGCAGGGACAAACACATTGCGGTTCGTGCCAAGCCTGACGATCTCGGACGCCGAGATCGAGGAGGGTCTGGTAATCCTGGAGGAGGCGATCAAGGCGACGAGGAAGTGATATATAGAGGAGACGGAGAATTGATTTACACGAGCGTTTATGTATTGCGGTCTATTTGATGCCTCAGACTTGTTACAAGCTGACTGGCCCATGTATGGAGTTTGGAGTTTAAAATTTACATTTGTTCAAAGATTCAAGTTACTGACTCATTATGAATGGAATAAGTGGTGTTCTTACCTGGGTAGCACGTAATCCAAAGCCGGTTCATGCTACGTTTGCTAGCACTTCATGGAGGGGACGAGTCGTGCTCTTATTTGGGTAATGTCTTGGGTAATGTCGTAGTTAACTCCTAGTTCACAACTGATTTGTGTTGGGTTTGCAATGTGTTTCTTGCCCGTGTTAAAACCGATCATTTAGACAGTAGCTTACGAACCGGATCCCAACCAGATCTGGATAGCTTACTGCTTGGGTTACAACCTGCGTTATGGTTTGGTTTACAATCTAGTTCTTCACATATAGTGAAGAGATAACCTTCTATCTCCAGGTATTCTTCCCGTACTAGGAAGAAACCTGTTACGACTGTAAAAATACAAGTATCGGTGAGAGTCAAAGAAGTTTTAAACTGTTCTTTCAGGTCAGTCGGTGTTTAAAACAAATATGGAATATGGCAGCGATATTTAGTGGTGGTTTTACGGAACGATGTATCATATTCTTGATTTGAGTTGTTGCAAATCCAAATCGTAATACAGGAGGTAAACGTTGGCTTAGATACCAGTACGACCTCACACCTTCATGTTTAGATATCCAACCCTTCCGCCAAGACCAAGACATCACACATCCCAACGAAAACATACGTAACACACAACACGGCCCATAGGTTTACGTAATAATAAGGGAAGAACTAATGGGTTTCAACGTCACACACAGCGAGATTCAAGGTTCATAGCAAGTCTGAATGCATTGGCATCTATATACAGCGCCTGATATCCAGCTGCTTTGCACACATGTATGTTCGTCTTATCCCCCTCCCTCATCCCGTGCGAGCGAGTGATATATGTACCCGTGTTGCCTGTCCCAGCCCATCCCATCCCATCCATATACATCATATCATCAAAGCCCCCGGTCCCGTCTGTTTTCCGTTGGTTGCCCAAAGGGTATCTCATGCATGACAAAAACTGTAAGAAAAGCGAGTGTAGTGAAAAAAAGGTTGTGTGGCACAGCCGTAAAATTGGTATTGGTTGAGAAGGCAAATCCAGTTGTTCGCGTCCGAGTCGATCAGGACTTATTGCGCGTTGGTGTCGAACCGACGCACGCTGCGGCGACCGGACATGACGAGCGTGTCGCTCGTGCCGGCACTGCAGGATGTGCCTGCAGCCATGGGGATGGTGGCGGACCACCGGCCGGAGGCGCAGCGCTGGAACGCGGTGCCGCCGATGCAGTTCCAGGCACCCTCGTTGGTGCAGGCGCCGGAGTTGGCTCCCGTCGAAGGGCCGGTGACAGGGGGGGTACCGGTGTTCACTGGCGGGCTGGCGGGGGCTGTCTTGGTGGCAGTCTGAAGAGTTGTCGGGACAGCGGCAGCCTCGGAGGATACCGTGATGAAGACACCGCCGGGGCGCGTGGTTGGCATGGGGGGCACAGCGTTGGTTGGCTTGGGCGGCGAGACAACAGGAGGCGCAGGTACGGTGGGAGCTGGTACGGTCGGGGCAGCTGCTGAGGTCGAAGGTTGACTGCCAGAGCCGCCGCCGGGAGCACCGACAGGAGCACCACCGGAACCGCCGCCAGAGCCGCCACCAGAGCCGCCACCAGGGGCAGCAGCAGAACCACAGCTACCAACAGGGGCAGCTTGCGGCCCGCCATTATCCTTGACATCGGCGCCGGGTTGGGGGAATGTGACAGCGGATGACTCGAGGGTCGTGCAACCGTTTCCGACGTTGGCCACGAAGATCTGAGGGCGCGCAGAGAAAGCCGCGGCACGCTCCTTGATGGCTCGCTTGGCACCACCACCTCCGATGGTGACGGGTGCGCAATTCATGTACATTTCCTGTGGGAATTATGTTAGCTTGTAGTTCAAAGAAGGGGGGAAGCGGGCAGAAAGCCGCGGGTCGGGGGATTAGTACGTACTCGGTTGCCGATTTGATTGAACCAGGTCCAAGCGAAGATAGCCTCGCCAGCCTGAGCATCGGAGGGAACAGTGAAGTCGTAGTTGGACGAGAGGGGGCAGCCACCAATGATTGACTCGATAACCGTGAAGGTCTTTCCTCCATCATAGCTCAAACTGGCCTGGCAGGAACCGCCGCCGTGAGCAGCACCGCCAGTAATGGTAAAGTTGTAGGTGCCGCCGGGGGCGAAGGTAGCGGTGCTAGCACCGGCTGGGGTGCCCAGATCAGAAAGAAAGCCTTTGCAAGGGAAGTCGGCCCCGCTCGGCTGGAGCGGGGTGGTCATCGAGTAGTCGATGTTGGTGGCATGGGGGTTGTTCTTTGAGCGGAACGGGGGAGGGAAAGACATCTCCATATGGGCAGCCGCAAGCTGACCGCCAACAAGGAGAGTGGCCAGAAGGCCGGTCGTAATGGATGTGAAGGAAGGCATCTCGAAAGAATATGATGACTGTTTTCCGCTTGGTGTCGTCTGTTGTTGGTGTCTTCGTCAAGAAGATGTGTGTTTCAGAGGATTCGGTCCGGTAAGAGAGTGAAAGTGTCTTTTTTTAAACCCTGAGCACTGCTCGTGGGGCTTGGAAGGAGCCTATGGGTCGAAGATCGAACGCCTTATTGTCGACTGGTTATTCAGGTATCGAACAATAGTATTGAGCTGCGAACAATAGCGACAAAGATATTCGCCTAAGGGAAGGTTGGCCTGAAAGAAGAAGATCGAGGATCGAAAGAATGAATGATGGGACAATGGACAAAGGCCCTTGGATAAAAGAATGAGAGACGAAAGACGTTGACAGCCGTTAGGGAGAAAAAAAACAAAACAGCTGGGATGGTGAGCAGAGGGAGGGAGCCTTTATGTTTCCATCTGAACGTGTTCTCCCTCCTCCCACCATAGTGATTGGGCAGCCCATGGTGGGTAGGAGTCGCTTGTTTCGAACGCCACCGACCGAACTAGTTGCTTGGAATCCCAAGCATCCAGACTGCCGCGCAGGGTGGGTGTGGAGGCGCTCTGTGGTCGTGGACGGTAGTAGTGGGCACGTTGGGCGGGGATGTCGACCTCTCCCATGCCGGCGCATTGCGAATGCCCCATGCAAGCTCCATCCAGACCAGCAGAGCCAGGATACTTCACAGCCGCCTCTGCGCAGGCACATCGCGGCACCAGAATATTGACATCAGTGCGCATTCGCATCCTCATCCTGCCTTTGCCTCCTGCGCGCTGGCTGGCAGCGCGCCGCGTGGTTTCTGCTCTTCTGTTGGGCTCTATCTACATAGCATGCGGCGTCAGTCACTGAGAGCTCGGTTGGGCGCGGAGGTGGCACTTGTGAGACGTCCAAGAATGACTGGCAGCTCCCTCTCGAGGAGTCGGCACTCGATGGCGGGGTATCTCTTGGATCTCTGGGCTCGTGCCCCTGCCAAGAGGCAGCCCGACAGCGAATGGCATAGCGGAAGCCAAGTCTTCGACCTGCATTCTGAATCGAAGGGGCCGAGAAAGGGGGTCCATGGACGGCGTAGGCGAAGAAAAAGTCTGCGCGAGGGCAATCCACAAGAGGCCGCTCAATGCACATCGATCAACGTCCAACCAAGAGGGTGGCGCCCAATCGAATGCCGTGCGTGCCTTGCTCCTCCACAAAATCCCGACGCCCATCTGATTGGCCCATCTACATGCTTAGGTAATGACAGATCTTGGAGAACCTGGTCCGAGCCGCTTGAATGGCTCAAATCGGCAAGGTCAGTGGAGACTGGCCAAAGCTCAGAAGAATCTGAAACACAGACGACCCCTCTTTCCCCTTTTCGCTGGTGGATTGTGCGCCTGGGACACTCGCGCCATTCCGCTTCTGGAAGGGCCTGTGGCGCCCTGGCCTGGCCCGGCTGATTCCACTGGCCGCTGAGCCTCCGGACTCGACAGCTGGGATGCAGCATCCACTCCGCTGTCTTTCAGTGAAACCGCGCTTCGAGCTGTCAACCTGTCAAGTCACAAAACATCTGACGGCGGCCTCAGCGGATTGGCACGCCCAGGATGTTTCCATCACCCGTCCATCGTTTCTTGTAAAAGCCCGGGAAACATCCCACGGGTAGAGAGTGGCTGTGGTCGAAAGTTCATCTTACCATCGCCATGCCATGAGGTCTTGGGGCGCCAGTTCGGAAAGTCCCGAGCTCAATCCCGGGCGCAGATCTTTACATAGCCCAAGGTCGCCGCATCCACTGCAACCAATTTCTCCTCAAGTTCTCAACCAGTTCTGAGTCGTAAATGCTTCCCAGCCTCCAACTTTACCACAACCGGACTCCACATATTTTTTCTTCACTCGAGCCGAGCAAGCGGCCAGTGCAGGCGCCCTCTGCAATGCCATGCAGCGCAGGCGACCGCGGGCACACCGGCCCAGCGTACACGCAGCGGCACCGTCAGCGGGACACCGATAACCTAACCCATCCCGTCGACCCACTGCAGAACCGAACCCAGGCATCGCATTGCCCAAGTGCCCAGCAGAGTAGCACCAGTAGAGCAGAAAAGAAAAATCTCGTCATCCTGCTCGCTCACTCACGTCGTTTGCTAGTGCCTCGCATGCTATCCCAACGGAAATCCCACCAATGTTTTCTCTCGCTGGTGCGTGCCGTAGGTAAAGGGGTATGAGTTGCCGTCCGGCTGCCTTTGCGGGGACAGCCCGCCGCACCGCGCCTCCCTGATGACGTGCCCCGGCATCGGTACCGGTCACCTCGGGCGACGCGAAGCGGCGCTGTTCAGCTCAGCTCAACCAGGGGGCGGCAATAAACCCATCAGGGGCTCGTCAGCCGCCCATAGCAGGCCTGCAATTGGCCACGCACGGCATAAGAAACAACGACGCCTTTCCACTTTGTTTCCACATGAATCCTCTCTTCCCACATAAGTTACCTACGACATTGAGACGGGATGGCATGTAGCGGAGCTAAAGATCGACTCTGTGCTTGTTAGGTTACGCGTAAATCCATCGAGGTGATGCGGCCCGAATGTATACCCGCCTGATTGTTCTTACTCTTGTCTGTATCCACCTAAACCCCTAGCATTTCTGCCCATATTCATGCTTGGTATGGAACCACCTTGGAATAAAGCACTGGAGGCCGTCCAGAGCGCAAACGTTGGCCAAGAGGATTGGATTGCTATGGATCAACTGCCCAACTGCCGAAGACCTTGGAACCGCGATGTTCACAGTAATCGACCCTCAGGACCCTTCAATAACTCATGCCTTTCAATCCCCGTTCCCTCCATAAGCTTTGCTGGTCTGCTTGGCTCCTCGCGCCAGTCGTGCGGCTAGAACCCATAACAGATGCGTCGAAGACTTACTTGATGTCCATGGAAGCATTGCCAACAGGCATAGACCAAAACAACCGCTACTACTGTGGGCACAATCCATGTTCATCCGCTGCCATGCTGCCTGGTAAATACATGTGGCATGAATGGATACTGCACCCCCTGCAACACATCCTGCCTCTCCTCCCCTCGCCTGAATTTTGGTGTCCATCTCGATGGCTAACAGGTTTATTGTCCCCGTCACTCCTTTGACCTCGAATCGCGTCGAAAAGACAACCTAATAGGCTGGATATGTCAAGCCAGGAATGCCTTGGAGGCCGCGAAACGATATCAAAAGCTCAAAAGGCTTGAGCAGAGCTCGTCATAATCCCCACCCACCCACCCTTCCCCCCTCCATGCATAGCGAAGCCATTGACGGGGGCCATACGTCACTTCTCTTCAGCTTGCTAATGAGTGCCCCCCACCTAGAGATTCTCCAGCAAGCTTGTCGAAGTCGTTGTCAAGCCTGAATAGCTATTCCAACATATTCTGTGCGGATACGCGTGCCGACACGTGCCACGTCCACATTTGATCCTCACTGCGGTCGCTGACCTGAGAATTTGCCCTGGGGCTGCTGGGGCGGATAGACGGGTTGCTGGTATGGCATCCCCGGGCTCATTCCATAAACGGGTGGCTGCCCCTGGTGCGAACCCTGATGGACCATCATCGGCGCAGCCGGTCGGCTGGGGCTCGGGAAGCCATTAGATCCAGCCATGGGCTGTTGAGGAACTGTGTTAGGGGGTAAAAACTGCTGATGGCCAGGATACATCGAGACTTGCGGACCAGCGGCAATCATGCCGGCCGGGCCCTGCATAAATTGCGGCTGAACCATCATCGGGCTTCCCATGTGGTGAGGTTGTTGCGGCATGAATTGGGGGTTGTTAGAGAAGCTGCGGAATTGGCCCATCTGAGGAGCCCCGGGATTCATGTAAGGCTGCATCACCGGTTGGCTGTATTGCATTTGCCCAGGAGTGCTCATTGCTGGTGGATAGGCCATCGGCACCTGGCCCATTCTCGGAGATGCAAAGGACTGCGCAGAATTTGAATGCATCATCCGGTGGTCATCGCCATTGTTGAACGGTGTATGAGGGCCATGGCCATGCTGAGGCGCATGCATCTGCATTGGTGGCAGATGGGGAGACTGTCTGGGAGCCATGTTCTGCGCTCCATGCTGTAGGTGAAATGGAAGTTGGTGCTGGTGAGGGGGAAGCTGTGGCATGGCGTGAGATGGGTTGGGTGTGGCCACTGCTGCGCTTGAGAGCGGCAATCTCTCGAAGTACTCTTTATACGTCATGGACATCGTATCGGTCTTCTCGGTATCGTCTTTCAGCTGTCGCCAAGTCGGAAGAGTGTCGTAGGATGGCCTAAGGTTGCCGTTCAGCTCCCATGCCCGTCCTTGGGGAGGGGGGACAAAGGTCTTGATATGCGACAGGATGAAACATTTCTGCACATCAACTGCCTTGGTCTTGCGGCGTATCAGCTGACCCGCAACGGGAGTTGGAGGAACCGCCTGGGACTCGGCAATGTTGTTCACTGAAGACCGAGGGCTGGAGCTTTGACTAGGACCGGCAGGCATGAACGGCTGCGCAAAAGCGTTCGGCCTAAACTCATGGCTGTTTGGATTGAGCTTGTTACCTAAGAACGGATGCTGAAGACCGCTCACACGGCGACCGTAGTTAGGATCCGCGGTATTAGCAGGTCCGGTCGGAGGCAGCCGCATGTCTTGGACACCACCATGCTGGCCCATGTGTGGGTGCTGGCTCTTCTGCTGGTCCAGATTGCTGCGAAGTCGTTGTGCAAGATTCCCTGTTGGCTGCTGCTGAGCCATATGCGGCGCAGGACGGTTGTTCCTGTTATATTGCTGATGATAAGGCTGGTTATTATATCCTGCGCGCGGGCCTTGGTGGCGATTCTGAATCCCTGAAGGAGAGCTGGCATGTTGTGGTGCAGTTGGGCGCGAGGCGGTCCGGGGGTCGACCGCCGCCGTAGCAGCTGAGGCGGCAGGCTGCTCAGCTGCGGGTTTGGCTTGGCTGCTCGTCGTTGTGGTTTCCTTGTCCTTTTGCGCCTCGACCTTTTTCCGGCTGATTTCCTCCGCGTTGTGGATCGCCTTCTCCTGGATGGCTTTCTGCTTGACGGGGTCCTTGGCGATGATGCCAATAAGGTCCAGCGGAACGGGCGTTGACAACTTGAAGCTTTCGGCGAATGTTTTCAGCTCGTGGAGTTTAACCTCCTTGTCCTTAATCGCCTTATTTTTTAATCTCTTTTCATCACTGAGCCGCTCGTGTTTGGCAAATGACTTGAACGATTGCAAGACTTGGTGTTCCACATTCCGATTCGCAAACACCGGAGGTACATCCTCCTTGGGTGTGACTGTGCGGCTGGTAGTAGCGGATGGCCGGGCAGCTGTCGCACCTTTGTCGCCAGATTTTCCATCGGGAGCTTTGGCATCGGTCTTGTCTGCCTTGGACTCGCCTTCTTTGGTATCCTTCGTAATGGCCACCGGTTTGGATTCCGTAGCTGTTGTAGGCGTCTTGCTGGGCTGGGCTGGTGCCTTGACTTCATCTACCTTCGACGCGGGCTGCCTTGGTGTCGGGACGGCCTTGAGCTGCGCAGAAATAATAGCAGGGTCAACAGGGGCTCCTTTGACGGTAGAGTGAGCCGTAGGAGCGCGCCGAGCTGGCGGTGTGTACTTGTTCTCTCGATTTGCTAGCGGCGGGAAGTCCTGCCGACGCACACCACTGTATCTATGCGAGAGTCAGCGACATCCTACCATGTTTGCAAGGTGATGAGGCGTACTTCTCTTCCTCGTCTCTTTGGTCCTCGCCGCCCACGAAGTCCATGATTCGCTCCTCGGCAACATGCGAGGTAGCAGCAGTACTCCGCTCGATCTCGCGTGCCTTTCGATCGGCAAAACCCTGACGCTGGACATAGTCCGGGTGGGCTTTATCAATCTTGGTGGTGTAGATATTCTCGTCATAGTCGGTCTTAATACCGAACAGTTGCTCGTTCACAGAGAATTGGTCCCAGCCGGCGGGAGTCTTGGAAGTTGCCTCCAAGCTATAGTCGGTGTCGTCCTTGGAGTCGGGAACCCAACGCTTGAGATCCCGCTCGCCAGCAAGACGAGTATTTGAGATGGAAGTGTCTGTCTTGAACCCAGCCCGGTTGCCTGTGAAGATATAGTCAGAACCAAAGTGAAGAAACTGCATATCGGTTGCTATTCCATACCATTGATGGCCTTTCCATCGCCTTTACTGGCATTACCAGGCAAAACGCGAGCCTCCGTTATCTCTTTCCGCTGAAACGACATTGTGGGTTGCTCCCTTCTTCCAGCTCCGTTTTGGATGTCGGCTGAGTTTGGTAGCTTCTTCTGCGAGACCATAGTAAGACGACAAGACGTCGGCTCCGGCCCGTTGTTGTAGGTGCCCTCGAACTCGGCGCCGCTGGCGAGGGTGATCCGCACCCGTTGGCCCTGTGAGAATGCGAGTTAGGTCGCGATACTAGCAATGACGGGCAATTGCAACTGGGAGTGCGTCTGTTGCAGACGGGGTGGCCGCGTTGGGTATTGCTCGGGGGAAGCCGACAAGAAAATTGTTGGATCAAGTGCTGACGGATTCGCCTGTGCGCGCCAGGATAAAAAAAAAAAGGAAAGTTGGCTTACCTCCCGGAGGGAAGATGTCGGGGACTGCTTATTCTGTGAATTGAAATTGCTTTGAGGAGTTTGCGACCGGCCAGTAATCGGATTCTTATTCGAGACCCAGGCTCGCTGCTGAACAGGAGGTTGTCTGCATCGATGTCAGTGAAAGTCGGCGCCAACCATGGCATCGTATGTGCAGGCAGGGTTGTGGGAAGCAATGGCGAGGTAATACAAGTCCAGAATGATGGAGCTGCAGCACAAATGTGTGCCAACAATGCCAAAGAAGGTGGCGGCAGATTCACGGCTTTGTCGCAGGCAAGTCGTGTGGAGGTTTTGGATGGGGATGGGCATGTCTGGAAAGGTCTCGTGTCTCACCTCGCTGCCGGAGTAGAAGAAGCCGGCTCTGATGCCCTTGGTTTCTGGTCGCTGAGCTTGCTGCTGTACGTAGGTCGCGCGGTGGGCGACTTAATGTCGAGCGTGGTGGATTGGGACGGCGACGAGGTGGTGGCTTTTGAGGTTGACGATCGGTCGTCCATGCTTCCTGTACGCTGCCAGTGAGCGTCTGGTCGCACTTTTGGAAACTTTGGGGGAAAGAGTGCGGGAGAGATGGTGCGGGAGCGGCAGAGCAGGTGTTTGTGCGAATTGGGCGAATCAGAGTCGCTGGTGGTGCGACCTGATTGAACAGCGACAGGTCGCTTTGCATAGGCCCCGGGGGTGGTCAGTTACGACGGCCTACCACGCTACAAATTTTGGCTGGGGGCCGTCGCTACTAGCACTGGGGCGACGCTAGGTAGATATCGAACAAGAAAAGGAGGCAGGTAACAGGATAGGATCCGGCCTGGCCAGGAAAATCAACGGAATACGTGTTAAAAGACGTACAGCAGGTGCATCGATTCCCTCCCCTTATGTCTGGTAGGTATGCACCGTTTCTTCGCGGGTGAGCTCGAGTTGCCCAGCTGGTTGCTGCCGAGCGTGTCGTATCAAAGCTGAGCTGCTGTAGCGGAGTCCAAAAGATGGACCCGGGTGAAGCAGGGACAGACAGGTACCTGACGCCGCGGCGATAGTAACGGCTGAAGTGCGAGCCAGGAAATCGCAAGGTCACGGTGTCAACGGCGACTGTCGAGCTTTTGTTTGCTGGGACGGGAGGGCGGCGGGCCTCGCGAAATGTTGGGCGGGGAAGGCACGAAAGTTCGACGGGAGCTTGTTGCACGGAAAGAGCAGGGCGAGGGACGGCAGGGCGGGCGCGGCGGAGCGGCAGACCGTGCGGGGCGATGCCACGAGGTAGAAACACGCGCTAATGAGGAAAAAGATGAGAAGTAGTTCGAGATGGGTGGCCTGATAAGTAGCTCCCTGACGAACGCAATGCCCGTTCTTCTCGAGCTGGAGGACGAGGTTTGGCGACAAGCAGCAGGAACCTGGGCCAGATAGCGAGATGTCAAGAAATTCGCAGCTCCCAGAGAAGCTGGGCGGGCGCAATGTCCCGCTAGCGCGGTTTGAGCCAAGTCATTCTTGGCACACAAGCATCGCTCGTTAGTTGTCGCACGTGATGCGATTTGGTGCCATTCAAGTGAGCCGCCCCCCGGGCTAGCTGAACGTCGAGGCAACAACCAAAAGGGGCGCCCTGATGTTCGATTTCTTCAAGGACAACGGCAAACTAAAATCCGTGGCGCGAAGTAGCTACTGAGAGGCTTTGACGGAGTAGAGACAACACATTGTGCGGTACGCAAGGCGAGCATTATCTGGGCTGACGCCCGAGCCCGCGGTCATGACAGGCTAGCACAATTATGAATGGGGCTTTGACTCGGCACTCTTCCGTCGGGGCCTCTCGTCGCGGAAACCTTGTCTCATGGAGCTGTTCCAGGTTGCTTCATCCATGCCCGGCTTTGGAAGTCTAAAGCTCCGGGTAGCGGTTCCTGCAATCTGTCTAGCTGTCGCAGACATTGATGGAGGAGCGATAGCAAACGCAGCGTCATTGGGGGTTGCCGACTTGCGTGGAGCAAACGGTCTGGATGCTCGAGCGAGGGGGAGGCTTGTGGTCAGGCTTTTGGTGGTGTGACTCGACCATCTCGTCTCTAATGACTTTAGTTATTTTTTCCTTAGTGCACAGAGATAGAAGGGAGTACATTGTTTGTCATTGGGTACCTAGGCTCGGGTTGGGCAAAGTGATGCAGGCTCGGCTCCCCAAATTCAGATCTGCGAGGCCCCAAAAAATTTGTCCTGCTTCTTTGCTTTTGGGGCTTCGTCTTCGTTCCATGTTGTCTCTCCCGACACCTGGCCCCCTTTCCGATTGTGACCTCCCACGATTTCCGTTCGCGTCTCCCAGTGTAGGCTGCTTCCCCTCGATCACGCAGCTAAACGGCCCGATCGGCCGATGTCCCAAGAGCCGCCCTTCATATCAACAGTACCATCCACTCGCAAATTGAAGCTGCATCCCTGTCTCTAGGCAATTGTTACCCCGCCAGACCCTCTTCTTTACATAGATTGAGCTGGGTCCCGCGATATTGTCGGGGCTCGGAGGGGAGCTGTACCTGCAGTGCTTTCATTGTGATGTCACCTCTTGGTGACTGTTTCCCTCGTCAGAATCGGGTGACCCCTCGTGGCGCATACAGCGCCGCGTTATGAGGGGTGCATTTGCCTGTTGCACGCTGATGGGTGGCACATCTAGAGGAAAACACATTTGGTGTTTTCGTGGGGGCGGTTCTAGAACCCGCTCTAAAGGCGGGAGATCGACATTATCCTAGCACTTCGAATCGCGAGCTTGGTTCCTGCAGCAATCATCCTGCCCGAGGATCGATAGCCGACTCCTGCTGCGATTCCCGACTGTTTTCCTTTTACAATAGGCAATCTGTCAATCGTCGTGTGTCCATTTATCAGACGATAACATATATCCGTTTGCTTTCATTCCCCGTGTTTTCAGCCGCAATGGTTGGGGAAGGTAGGGGTTCGTGGTTGTTGATTAGCCTCCGAATGACACTGCAAACGAAAGAGTTTTGTTTACCCAAGACCACCATGATGCGTTGGCAACAACTTGCGAACCGCTTGCACCCGAACGGCAACACTCTCGGGGATAGCGCAGCAAGGCTTCGTTTGCATTTGGGTAAACCACGAAAAATGAAACGAAGCGAAACCGCTCTATAGTCAACCAGGGGGTTTCCTAGCATGAAGGACTTGGAAGTCTCACTTCTTTCGAACCACACTTTACCAATGTAGGTAGGTGGCCTGAGTACGTACATAGTAAGATACCTGATGAGTCCATAGCTCTTTCCCAACAACCGAACCAGCTCCGAAAGATATTTTCAGCAAGCCTTGAGCGATGGTCACCCATGACCCAACGCTCATCTAGCCCATAATCCTCTTGAACAAAAAATAACCATGAACCATCACATCCACCAACGGATGAACCACCCGCGGCTGGTCAACCTTGACATGCAACGCCGACGCCCTCGCAATGACAGCCTCAGGCGAGTTCGGTTCAAACATCCACACCTTCGCCAACTGATCCGACAGCTTCGCAATCTTTGCTGACCTCGGCCACATCTCCTCTTCATACGCCCTCACCGCCGCATCCAGCGCCTCCCCATCCCCGCTCCGCTCCTTCACAGCCCTGACCACCTCCCTCGCCAGCCTCATCGCATCCTCCAGCCCAACATTCACCCCCTCCCCCGCAAACGGCGTCATCAAATGCGCCGCATCCCCAATCAGCGTCACCCCCTCCCGATGCTCCCACCTCCACCCCACCGGTAGCTGCCACAGCGTCCTCGGCCACACCCGATCCGCCTTGGCCACCGCCTCCCTCAACAGCGGATGCCAATCCGCCCCAAACGGCGCCCCCTCCCCCTCCAACAAACGCCTCTTAACCTCCTCCAGATCCCCCGTATCAAACCCCGCCTTCTCCTTGCTAGTCCATCCCTCTTCCTCCTGCGCCTGCACTACCCCCACGCTCAGGCTCCCATCACCCATCTGCTGCACTGAGATCCGCCGCCCGTCGGCATGCGCGAAGATGCTGCCGCGCTTTACGGCGGCGGTGAGCTCTGGGGCGGTGGTGGCGCCGGAGGGGACGGAGAGCTCGTAGAGGCCGATGCGGCTGAAGAGGGGCCTTTGTGGCGGGGAGAGGGCGGTGCGCACGCGGGAAAAGGCGCCGTCGGCGCCGATGATGAGGGTGAAGGCCGAGGAGGGGGGGTGGGAGGGGGAGGAGAAGTGGATTGTTGGTGTTGATGGTGATGGTGATGGTGATTGTGGGGAGTTGGTGTTGGATTCAGGAGAGGGAGAGGGAGGGAACGTGAAGGAGGCGACTTTGTGGCCCCAGCGGATCATGTCTGGGGGGAGTGACTCGGAGAGGATGCGCCGGAGCTCGGAGCGGTCGATCTCCGGGCGCTGCTCGTCAACCCTGGAGCGCCGGCGCTTTGAGGAAGCGGCGGTACCATCGTCGGCTGGGATGGGTTCGGCGGGCCCGGTGAGAGTGAGGTACGATTTGAGGTGGCGGTCGGTGAACTGGACGTGGTGACCGTCGTAGCGCGCTGAGGCAAGGAACTCGTTGAAGAGGTTGGCTTCTTTTAGAGCGGCAAGGCCCGTTGATGTGTGTAAGTCGAGAGTCCCGCCTTGGGAGCGGTAGTTGGGTGAGGCTTCGGCTTCGAAGACGGTCACGGGGATACCAGCCTGATGGAGCAGGCGGGCGAGCATGCAGCCGGTGGGGCCGGCACCGATGATGGCAATGTTTGGTGTTGGTGCCATACTGCTGGTCCGTGAGTTGAAGGTAGGGAAGTTGTGATAATTCTTTGGAGGTGCTCGATGTGTCTTTATGTAACGTTATGGGGTTTCGTCATCGACGCAATGGATACTGGTTCGGGATATTGGAATGCTGTTGGGTCCTTTGTCCTCTTCAAATAGGGCGGGTGATTACATTGAGTATACATTATAACTAATCCTGCTGGAGCTGTGCGTCAGCTTGCGCGTATAAGTCCATCTGACATCTTCAGTTCCCAACTGAGAGTGTGTCGCTGGCGCTGACATGGTTGGTCGTCTCCATTCGCTGCAAGTCATCGGAATTGCCGGCTGGTGCGACTTAGCCGACGGATGCGATGATGACTCGTTGCTGTTTCCGAAAGCAGACCGACTGAGTGGAAAGTTACGCGGAATGGAGCCGTTTCGTCCCGTTTGTGGGTCACCAACCGCGCCGGCCGGCGCCGCTCAACAGTTCAAAGAATGGATTGGTGAGTCCACTTTGGCCCGGTGCCAAGCTCCCGGTCCGACTTGCAGCTGTCAACAATCCGGACGTTGCATTGGTGTTTTGCGTCCCCGGTCAATCCTTCAATCATAGCTTCTGGAGAGATGGCTAGAGCGAGCACGTGAGACAACCGCCTCGCCGCATTATTCATTAAAGCTATTAACAAGGTACAGCATGATGTCGTCGTAACCACTAAGTCCACCAACACCTGGGCCTATCCAACATCTTGTCGTCCTCCCCAAATAGGTAACGCCGTTTTTTCTGCGCCGAAGCCTGCATGCAACTCCGGTTCCGATGCTACCTCATTCACTCCGTGCCACATCATATCTCTCCCACACGAAGGAGTCCGTTTAGAGGATGAGACCGGCCGCAAGGCCGAGGCCGAGAATGGCCATGGCGAACTCAGACTTGCCGGCACCGCCAGTGGAGGCAGGCGGCTTGGAGCTGGTGGCTGCGGGCTTGTCGGTGGGGATGGTAGTCGAGGTGTAGAGGGTGGCCTTGCCAGTGGTGGTCGAGTTGTGATAACCCTTAGTGGACGACGACGAAGCCTCCGGGTCGATGTCGCTCCAGCAGATGTCAGTCACCTTGGCGGATTTGGTTGCCGAGACAGTGGTGGTATGGGGAACCGAGGAGTCGTGGCCGTCATGGGCCGCGGCGAAGACGGCGAGGGTCGTGAGAATGATGGTAGCCTTGAACTGCATCTTGAATGATGTTTGGGTCTGTAGCGACTGCTTGGTATTATTATTGCCTTGCGGGTGCGTAGTGAGTGCTGAAACCTGCGAGGGAGCTGGGCTGGACAGAGGAAGCTGAAGCTCCAGCGGGCAGCTCGGTGCAGAGCGCTCCCTTTTATCGGGAGCTGGCCGGGCTGATGCCAAGGGGCTGGACGGCCGCCCCAATGCAGCAAACTGCATCGTCCGCAGCAACATGAGAGTCCGACGGGGAAGGGGGGAAGGAGCGCTGATTTGCGGTCATGGTCAAATTGCAGGTAGATCGTAACGCCTCCAAATTTTGGGCCAACACCATTGGACGGACGGCAGGGCGACCAGCATTGAGACCGGCATTGTCGTCCGGGGCTTGTTGATAGCGGGCCGTGGCTTGCAGCTGACCTGTCGGGGTTCGTCGAGCTCGCCCAGGGTCCGGACTCCAACCCAGCGCTGAGCAGCCTTTACAGGTTTTTGGAGCATTGACTGGTGTGGTGTCACCAACCAGCTCGCTGGCCTGCGAGACACGCCGTTGCCCACATGAATGACCCGCCGGGACGCGTGGACTGTGGCCGGACATCCACAGCCTTCCCATCATCAGAGCCTGACTGACATGTTGACCAGCGACCGCGACAGGATGCCTAACATCATCGACTGACAGCGACGCTGACAGCAACGCCGAACAGTAGGTGTGGGTGGAGGATTGCAGGCCTGGGATGAGAAGACCAACCCCAGCCTTCCTCATTACCCAGGGTCATGATCCATCCAACTCCCACGGTCCAGGGACCTGGGTTGGTTCCCTTTCTCAACTGCGAGCACGAGATTCAGCAGCTGTCGGATGTCGGTGCCTGACGAAGGGAGCGAGCAAGTTTGTCCCAGTAGAAGCAGTCAGCCGCAAAAATATCTTGCCGTGCAAATGCGGAGCGCCGGACGGACACGCACGTCGCAAGGTGCCCTCGGCCAAAAGAACAGGCTTCGTTTTGATCCATGCGGCGGCGCATTGGGTACGTCCTCGCATGGCTTGATGCACCCAGGCCTCCTTGGTAGCTAGCGCATCGTGGCGCAGCCGTGTCTGACCTCAAGAGAGAATTTGAATCGATAATTCGTATGCCAGTCATTGGGAATATTTGTCTGGGCTCCTGCACCGCTTGCATGCAGCCTGAATGGGAGCGCTGAGACGTTGACGTCTAGCGAGACAATGCTTGACAGCCGCGCACTTGCTTCCGAGCTGTCGGCAGCCGCCGAAAAATAGCAGAGCGATTCGCCAAAAGCGCCACATTCTGTGATGAAATCCAAGGTGTATCTCTTTAGCGGCCCCAGGCGTCTTCCCTGTTGAGTGACGGAAGCTGAACTGAGGAACAGATGTGCGTTTCGAAACATCAAAACGTCACAGCTTTAGCGAACAACGTGGCAAAGTCAAGGTGCGGTCACATTGTACAACTAATAACAGCCCGTACAAGGCGACTTTCGCCAACAAAGCCTCTTAAACGTGTGGTTAAGGGGCGAAGATGTCATGCAAAGAGCTGAAGAATGGCCAGAAAGGATTCCTTCCAGAAAAGAGAAAGCTGATGCGCCCTTGTCTGCGGTGTTGGCGATCGAAAGTGCCACCAATCACTTTATTTTGTACGGCCGAGCTCTTTGTGGCACAGGCGCCCCCTGTCTTCTGCGTCGGGTGGACTGTTCTGGTCAAGCGCGGGCTCGCGAGTTTGGGGCTTCCAATGGAGCGTGTGTCTTGTGGAGACCCGAGGTGCGATGGCCCCAAATGAGCGAATGGCAACCTACGCACTCAACGTAAAGCCAAAGGCGCCGAGAGAGAGAGTTCAGCATTTGCCATCGCGTTGGGTTGTCGCTTCATGCTCGTCATCTCGCCATCGCCATCGCCGCAAACCCCTCACTGGTCCCCAACGCATTTCCATCGGCCGCTGGTTCGTCGTCAGGTCCTGATCGACCGGGGGGAAGACGAAAAAAACAGCTCCAATCCAAATCCTAATCTGAGCCTAAAACCCGCACGCGACTGGTGACGCACCGTCCAGCATTTGGGATCCGAGGCCGAGGGCCAGTCGAGGATGATGAACGCACCAGGCCCTTCTCGCTCGATGCAGCGGCGCTCTCCGGGAGCGGAACCAGGCCCGCCCCCCAACATTCCAGCGCGCTCCATCTCGCCGGCCGTGGGTATGGGGATGGGCATAGGAATGGGAATGGGCGTGGGCACCAACACAGTCGGCGTGGCGCCTCGCTCCTCGGCAGCAGGGCGGTCGATCCAGGCGGGCGGCGGTGGGAGCACCTCCCGGCGGAACAATGTGAGTGTGTGAATCGACAATCTTCCGGTTTCCATTCCTTCCCTGCACACTTGAAGCACCAAGTCCTGTTTCGGCCGCGGCTTCATGCGACGCCGACTTGCGCTATGGATTTGCCTGATCTGCTGGCGCAACCACATCATCGCATCACGGTTCTGTTTTCTGTTTCTGAGCGCCTTCCGTTATCTTGTCTTTCCTGTGAACCCTTCCCCAACTCGCACCTCTCAGACGCCCAACTTTGTTGTGTTGTCGCATGCTGTAGCTACCTCTTGCTGACCATGGCGACCACCAAAAAGTCTTCGGGCAGCTCCTCCGTTCCTCTATCGCAGATCGAAAAGAGCGTGACGCACCTGCTCGTCGCGACAAAGCAGCTCCTCGAGACCCTGACGCAATGGTCACGCGGAAACGCCACCGACACCCAGGTGTCCGATGTCTACGTACGGTTGGGATATGAATTCAACATGGCCTGTCGAGCCTTCACGGCCATTAATGTCGATACATCGGACTTGGGCAACGTCCCAGAGCTGCTGCGGAGCATCCTCGAGTCAACGCTGAGCCAGGAAGCAAGCGTGGAGAGCCTCGAAAAGTATCTGCCCAAGATACGTGACATCATCATCAACTTACTACATGGTCTGAAGAGGAAACAGCAGAAGTTGAGACAGAAGCAGGCGAGAGACAAGGAAAATGGCATCTCGGAGCAGGGCGGTCCTGGCGGCCCTGTGTCCGGTCGAACAACAAGCAGCAGCACAATGGGGAGTACCAACTCGGGACTAACGACGCTACTCAACGAAGGCCTAGAGAATGGATATCGGCAAGGCGAAGGAAGGGAAGATTCGAGGAATAGTGCTTCCCCGACAAGGCGCTTCCCCACACAGCGAGACTTGTCGCGAGGCTCTGCAAACTCGGGGGAGTCCAGTTTATCGAGCACCACGCTGCAAAATATCCCCATCCTTCCCCCCTATCCCGGCGACGAAGCCACGATACCGACCGGCAATTCGATGAGTGACCTTGGTCTCGACAACTTCCCTCCCCCACCCCCGCCTCCAAAGCAGCAGAGCGCCCTAGCTGCTTTGCAAAGGGGAGGCGATTTGGAAAGACGCGCATCCAGGAGGTACTCTGCCTATCAGATATCCAAGCATTTGGGCGCTCCCGGCGCCGGGATACCAATGCTTCCCGTTCAAAACACACCGATACCGAACCGGGGCCGGGGCGAAGTACGGGAGTCCATGCGAGCGATGCAGGCAAGGGAGAGCGTACGCCACAAGCGCGACCCTTCAAGCCAGTCCCGGGCGGGTGCTGTAGAGTCCTCTCCGGTCCGTGTCCCGAGCAGGGTGCCGGAAGAGCCCGACGAAACTCGCCCAGAGCCGCCCGCAAAGCCGGTCAGGAGGAACGACAGCTTCATGGTGGACTCTCCGGACGAGAAATTCTTAAGGCCAAGCGCAACTCTGAACGGACCGCTATCAGATGCCCTACCAATTATGCGCATGGATGTCGACGATGTAAAACCTCCAAAGCCCGCAGCAACAAGGCCATCAACAGCCAGCCGCGCGCCAACTCCTGACAAGCCGCCAGCGCCCTCTTATTTGGTGGAGGGCTCACCTCCTGCCACCAAGGAGTTGACTCTCTTCTTGCAGTACAGATCCAAGGTCAAGAAGTTTGTGCTTCCTGAAGGTTATGACGAGCTCTCGATCGGTCGTCTGCAACTCGCCTTTATCGAGAAGTTTTCCTGGAACACGCAGCAGAACGGAGCGGACTTACCCGATATCTACATTCAAGATCCCGTCTCAGGTGTGCGGCACGAGCTGGAAGACCTCTCGGACATCAAAGACCGGACTGTCCTGGTTCTCAACGTCGAGGCCCTGGACGAGGTCAAGAAACATATTGACGAAGGCATCGGGTCACTAAAGCAGACTCTTGATCTCGTCAAACAGAATATGGATGACCAGGGCGCAGCTCTGCAAAGGGTGTCTGAGCGACAACAAGAGACGGCTAAGGATCTCGCTCGGCTGGCTGCCGCGCCGCCCACGCCTCCTGCCGATTCCCCGCGATCCGCTGGGCCGCAGACAGCGCTACGAAGCAAGCTCAACCCGTCCCAAACCTCAGAGATTCAGAGCCTACGACGCGATCTGGCGGTGCTGCGCCAGACGTATTCGAATTTCCAGTCTGAGGTGGAAGGCTCGATGGCTGCGCTCCGCACCAAAGCGGCTAATGTTAAGATGGCCGCAGCCAAGGTTGCGGTGCCGAATATCGACGGTGACATGGGCCACTCTTACGTGAACAAGGGTCGCAAGCTTCTCAACGATGACAGTGACCGTTTGGTCACCAAGATCGATGACCTACAGGACTTAGTGGAAGACCTACGCAAGGACGTTGTGATGCGCGGTGTGCGGCCGCTACCGCGACAGCTCGAGTCGGTCACCAAGGACATCACGCAGCTCCACAAGGAGCTCAAGAGGATGGATGATTACATGAAGACGGAGAAACCTGTCTGGACCAAGATCTGGGAGAAGGAGCTGGAGGATGTCTGCCAGGGCCGCGACGAGCTGCGGGTAATGGAGGATTTGATGGTCGACCTCCGCGACGACCTCGAGAAGGCGTCGGAGACATTCGCGCTTGTCGAGCAAGCAACCAAGGAGCAGATGAAGGACAATGGCTCAGGCGGCGGCGCACAGATTGGACGGCAGTTTAGTAAAGGGCTGGGCGCTATCGTCTTGAATAGCGTCAGTGCGGACCCGAACACCGCGAAGGAGGGTGTGCTGGGCGAGGTGCGTGCGCTCCAGCCAAACCACGAAAACCGTTTGGAAGCCATCGAGCGCGCCGAGAAGCTGCGGCAGAAGGAGCTACAGACCAGGAACGCCAACCCACTCACGAAAGAGTTGACTGAATTTGTGGGGGAAAGCAAGCTGAAGAAATCGGGTGGCGTGGAAGAGGTGGAGCGCGCAAGGAAAGCAATGGACGATCGCATTCGCAGGGAGGTTTGGGAGCGTCAGAACGGAATTGTGAGCGCCGACCCGGCGGTAGGAGAGGATTCCAACGGCATCGAGGGGTTGTCGCTGCCTGCGTAGAAGATGTATGGTTTTTGTTTTGATGCGTCATGATTGGGAGTGATAGGGAAAGTGGATGGAGGGAATATATACCCCTTGCGGCTTGGTTTTTTGGTTTCCTTCTTTTGGCTGATGCGTATTACTTGTCTGTCTGTCCGGGAGGATAGATGGATGGATGGATGGATGGTGTGTATGTATCTTGGGTGTTGTTTGTTGGTGACGTAAAGTGGGGTGTTTTCGGGGTGGTGTGGTAGCTTGTTTCTAGCATGGATATATGGTATGCATATTGTATGTACCTTACCTACCTTGCTTCGTTTTATTTAGGGACATGTGCCTATCTGCGGCATAGGCACATAGGATATGTACAAAGAACTCTGTTTATGAACTTTCGCTCTGATCCCTTGCCCGTTCCCATCCGCAAATCTCGGACCCCACTTCATCTCCCGGTCGGCCCCGCGCTCGGCGCCACCCCGCCTTCTCTGCCCGGGGTCAAACGCCTGGCCCTTGGCTGATGACATGTCCACGGGAGTATCACTTATAGAACTGGGTATATAGTACAAATACTAAAGCCGGAGATAAGGGCCGCTCAGCTATGAGCGGGCTCATGCCGGTAACAAGATGGCTGCTTCTCGATGTGACATTTTGCAGCCATGAAACTGAACCTTCGACGAAGTACCCCACCGCTTTCAGCTTACGATAACGACCCAGCACTTGCTTATACGCCCATGCCATACCTGCCACGTAGTATCGGGGAATTATCCTGATACAGGCGTAGGATTGAAAGACTGAAGTCGTCGTGCGGCGGGGACACGGCAGAGTTGGAGAATGGGAGGGGAAGGAGGAAAGGGGAGCGCCTTCCGTCTGAGGTTTTCCGGCGCAGCTGTCCACGCGGGAGGTTTATATTAACCGGCCTCTGGCGTCTTGAGCGGCTCGCTGGTGGGTTCACATGTCTTATTTCTCATCTCACCATTTAGAACGATGACAGCTCGTGCAAGTAACTGAACGACGCAGTGATCATATACACCCCGAATTTGCTGTCGAACAACACCGCCCAAAATGTCGTGGACAATCGAGTCTACCATCGAGAAGGCCATCGTGGACGGCGTCCTCCCGGGCGCTGTCATGTTCGCCAAAGACAAATCGGGTACGCCTCCCACCCCCCTCTCATCCCCATCCATCCCACTGACCTCCCCAGGCAAGCTCAACTACGCCAAGTCCCTCGGTCAATCCTCCCTCGACCCATCCTCGCCCGCTCCCATGGCCCTCGACACCGTCTTCACTCTCGCGTCAATGACCAAGCTCCTCACCGCCATCGCTGCCCTCCAGCTCGTCGACCGCGACCTCATCCGCCTCGACGACGACCTCGCCCCCTTTCTCCCCGACCTCGCCTCCAAGCCCATCCTCAGCGGCTTCACCCCCTCGGGCGCCCCCATCCTCACCGAGCGCACCCGCTTCCTCACCCTCCGCCACCTCCTCACCCACTCCTCCGGCTGCGGCTACCACTTCCTCTCGCCCACCCTCTCAACCTACCTCTTCCCGCCCGGCTCCCCCCCCTA
>Ga0247780_1000532_pt1 | contig 35064 bp, 47 predicted proteins | sample UWRJL079202R5_FD_179927 | JGI IMG/M metagenome (GOLD analysis project Ga0247780, IMG submission 179927) | Plant litter microbial communities from Arlington Agricultural Research Station in Wisconsin, United States - UWRJ-L079-202R-5 | ecosystem: Environmental > Terrestrial > Plant litter >...
TGGAATGACTGGTGGGTACCGTATCCCTCCCCCCGGTGCGGTCGGTCTCGGAAGTCCCAGCTCGGCCTGGTAATGCGTTTGAGAGGTCGGCTGGGATTCGTAGTATGTGTGCGGGCCGACGTCATAGGTGGACAGAGGGTAGGAAGCGTCCTCGGGCTCTGGCGCCGGAGATGGCTGGGCTATGCTGGGGTGTATCCCGCCCGTCTGGCGGCAGTTTCTGTGATTGAGACCGCTGCACGGCTTCAGCTTCTAGATGGGGATGCGGGTCCCGTCCTTCTTCGGCCTGGGAACGGGGATGGTTGCGACGACGACGTGGTTGGTCCAGATTTCGGTACGAACCACCACTGTCACGAGCGTTGTCGGGGGGCTTGGGTCTGCCGATGCGATGGTCCCTTGCAGTCCCAAGAGGACGAGGCCGCAGGTGATGGGAAACAACATGGCGGCTGGATTGGTGTCTTTGGGAGGCAGATGGGGAGCTCAGTGATGGTTGACTGGGAGATTAAATGATGCAGCGATAAACGACTGTTTGGGATGCAGTTGGGAGAGGAGAAGCTCGGGACAGGAGGCTGGCTGATACTTAAGGTCAGCGAAACACGTTTGGCTGTCGATTACCCTTGGGTTCTTCTCTCCGGTGCACCGGGCATTAAGAGAAGCTGGCAGGGAAGGTGTACTCACTTCATGACGTCCGCAGTATGAAATAGCAACATGTGGCAGTCTCGGAGAGGCAGTGTCTGGGCAGCTGCAGACCCCAACTCGCCAGGAAGGAGGCGAGATGGCCTGGCCAAGCCCATCATAGGAAGTTTTTAAATCAATTGCGGCATTCGGGACCGAGGACGGATCCTGAAAGCGGCTTGGCGTCAGTTAATTAAGTGGTCGAAACCAGCACAGTAGCTCCTGCCTTGATGGCCCTTCCCAACAGCGGCAGACTGCCGTAACATTTCAGGGTTTTCTGTCAACATTATAGGCCAAGCCATTCCCGTCAACCCTCCAGTCTCACGTATTAATTATCACTTACCTCATACAGGTACAAAGAAGACACAGCATCGCCGCTGGTTTTATCTCCTGCTGTAAGCCAGAGTGTCATCTAGTTTCCCTCTCAGCTGCTCAGAACGAAGCCTTATGGCTCCAATCGCGACCGATTTCCTACCTATTGTCATTTCATTTTTCCTACTGCCGGCGAGTCTCCAACCTCAATCTCATCATCGTCTGTCGAGATTGGAAGCCATCCGGCGTCAACCTAAGGCTTTCAAAGAGTCGGGTCAGGGTTCATTATCAGGGGTATATGCACGCATCTGTGAATGTACCTAGACAATAACTCTCGCTCCAAAGACGCGTTCTATTTCTAAGATACTTCTAACACAAACTCAGGTACAAACTCCTACCGAACCGCGTCCATGCCACCCCCTTCAACGCCAGGGCCCCTCTCCACAAAACCCCGGCAACATCTCCCTCCCCACCTCCCTCTGCCTCCCCCAAACCCACTTCACACCCCTCTGCTCCTCCATCCGCCCATCCCGCTCATGGTCCCAATTCTCCTCCATGGTCCCGCTCCTCCTGCCGCGCAAACACCAGCCCCTCTTCCAACTCCCCCCGGCCAAACTCCCGCACGTAGACGACATCCCCATGATATAAAAGAACGACGTATCAAAGTGCCGCGTGGGGGCGCCAAACCTGGGGGGAGGGCCGGAGGGCGGGTGTGGTACTGCGCCTGGATCCGCCAAGTTGACGATGGTCGTGTCGCCGTTGCGGACACGGAGGCTGTACAGGCGGAGGGTGTGTAGGTCCCGGAGAGGGCCCCTGGTGGGACTGAGGAGGGTGAAGACGGGGTTCCAGCGGCCTGAGATGAGGTATATGTGGCGGAGCTCGAGGACCGTGAGACGGGCGTGGACGGTGAAGAAGCGGAGCAGGGCGGGCGCAGTCAGGTGGAGGCCGCGGAGGGTGAGGTTGGTGAGGGCAGAGAAGGTGACGTCCATAGCGAGGTTCTTGAAGATGCGGGGGTCGGCGTTTGAGAAGAGGTCGAAGGAGTGGTAGAGGTGGAGGTCGAGGGTGGTGAGGCTGGGCATCATGGTGAGGAGGAGGGTGAGGCTGTTGAAACCGTTGATGGGGTTTTGGGTGCCGGCCGGGGTGATGTAGTGGAGGGGGATGGTGTCGTCTGGTTGGTTTTAGGGCTGGAGGATCGTCTGGTCGAAGGGCGTGGTGGAGATGGCGAAGTCTTTGACGTGTGAGAGCGCCGTGGACAGTGCCGCTGTGTCGAGCTGGGACGTGACGGTCGTGATGGCGGTCGACTCCATTTTGTACCAGATGAAGGACGAGAAAGGATGCAGCTGCTCGAGACGGGAGCCGCTCTCGCATATTGCCTTCATGGTGGCCTGGAAGATACGGCTGACGTAGTCTGCGTGTCTGGTGCGGCCGACGACCGAGACCGTCTCGCTATTGGCATTAACGCCTAGGTCTCCGTTGTTCGAGTCAAGCAGCGCGGACTTGAGATGCACCGTCTTGAGGCTGTTCAGTTGCCTCAAGAGGGTGGTGAGCTTGTGGCCGGAATGCAACTGTTGGTCCCGGTCGTTGCGTGCATGCAGTAGCCACTGGTGGTCCCAGCCGACCGGCATGCCTGACATGATGTGCGAGAGGCTGTATGCTTCGTCTACGAGTGGTCCGGCCTGGGCCATATACTCCCCCCATGGGCGCATCCAGCGAGCCTCGGTGAAGTCCGCCGCGACTGGCAACGGGTACAGGCTGATGGGGTGTATGTCGATGGGGAAGTATGCCACAGCGAGCACAGTCAGCTGCTTGACTGTCGGGCCGAACTGGGGGTGGAGAGACACTTCGATGAGGCGGTTAAGCGAAGCCGTGGACTGATTTGTGTGCAAGTGTCAGTTAGATGCCCAGCTCGTCCGTTTCAACGACTTTGATTTCGAATTTGGCTCACCAAATCTGTTGTTTGCTCTCTGAAGTACTCCAGGAACACTGTGCCGGTGAAAAACCGGTTGAACGAGCGGCAGACCAAGCGGAGGCTCTTCAGATCGGCGAAGCCAAGATTCTCCGCGATCAGAATCCCCAGCTCAGGGGGAACGAAGGAGACATCGATAGTGCCTTGAAGCGGCAGGGTAGTCGGTAGAGAGGCCATTTTCAAACAAAGGCTAGTTTCAATCTTGGTTGCTGTCTTGGTCTTGCTCGGAGAGGATGCAAGATCGCGTAAGAAAGAACGTGGGGTCGTGGGTGAGAACGGGGGATGTGAGCGTGGGTGAGAGTGTTTAGAGGAGGCACGTGTCTTTCACGTGACCCGCTTTATTCGTACGCTGCGATCTCCCTGCTGGCTCCATCACCATACTACACCGATGATAGGTTTAGTACCTAAAGATGTACCTACACTGACCGCCGATTCCTAAAGTTTCTCTGGTGGCTATATTGTGGTTTCCCCGCTGGCTCCCTTACCATACTATACCGATGATAAGTTTGGTACCCAAAGACGTACCTACAATGACTACCGATTCATAAAATCTCTCGAGTGGCTATACCGTTGGTACAGCCAGCTTCAAGTTTGGGAGGGCAGATATTGGGATGCCATGGGGGTTCACTGCTTACGTAGTATTTCAGTCTCGAGAAGGATATGACGCGACGTTAGCGGCAACGAGAGGACCTGGGTCTAATCCTGTGAATACCCAAGTACCTACCTACCTACTCAGTCCCCAGGAGAAACCGCCAACCTCACAGCCTGCATGTTTTGACTGTGAACCAACCTGTAGCCGTTTCTCGTGTGCACCTCTCCATCGTGCATCTCTCCATCAGAGCAAGCTTGTTAGACCGCAGTGGGCGTGGAGGTTGGACTTGAAAATAAGTAGGCTGATAAATATTCCCCTCCCCTGTTCGGTTCGTGATTGTTCATCTTTATTTGGAGGAACTGCGCCGAGTGTCCGCTACACATCTTCACACCTCAGCTTTACCAAGGTGATCAGTTCAAAGCACGACAAGATTACTGCCTGGCGTTTTCGCAGCAACCTACTCGATGGGGTCGACTTCATGCTCACCCGGCACAATGGCTGCTTGCCAATCCAACAAGGTGCTGCCTTCGCGGAGGTTGGCATGGCAATTTGCTAAAGTCTAAGCATTCTTCACAAGACCGCATCGCAAGAGGCCATAGGTATTTATACCTATTGAAACAGGCCTTTGGGTAATGTGGAAAAGGCCTCTTGGCAAGCAGTGCGGTACAGACTACTATCTTACCGAACTTCATGGACTGTCTTGCAATGGTGGTAACTGTGCGGAAAGGGCATTGTGGAAATCCTCACATGTTTACGCCCCGGAACATCAAAGTCTTTTTTGTCAAGTTACAGGCCTTGGCTGCACTGTCAAAGGCCTTGAATCCATTAAGACGGGCCATTGGAATATGCCGCGAATGTTAGCCCTTAATTATCGGGAAAACATCGATACCGAACCTAATCATCACGTTAGGTACCGTAACCATACAAGAACCTACTCGACACCATGTGAGGCCACACAAGAAGAAGTCTGACGAGCGTCAGGAAGACCCGGGAAGCAGTCGCTGGCAGTCGCAGATTTAATCGCCACCCCGACACCCGAGGAATCCGTGGCGAAGATACACCAGATCAAGAGAAGCGGAGCGAAAGTGGCAGAAGCCATCACAAGACGACACGAAGTCACACTGCTCACCAGCGTCCGGTTCCGTGCCGGGCGGATGTTTGCTCGAGCGTGTCGTTCTTGAAGTGGGAGCTGTTGTCTGAGTACGTCGCCTCCGGCCACCTAAACAATGCTGACCATACGAATAAGAATGTGCATGTGACGTGGTACGCGTCTGCTTTCGGTAACGGCTGCTGAAAGATGAATGGGCTGAAGTAATCGACCGCTATAAGAAAATATCTGCATCCGTCTGCAGCGGGCGGATTCATTGGCCAGTTGAAGTCTATCCCCATGAGCGAGTGGGGAGCGAACGTTGCAATAGCTCTAGTTGGGGATTGGGCAGGAAGGCCTTTTCAGAACGTGAAATGGCCTTCAATAACAAAAGCCATGGGCTGCATTGACAGTAAAAACACACCTTCTGAATTGGCGAGGAGTGTGCGATGGCGAGCGGCCAGCTTTGCAGTGCCCGGTGTAAGGAGAACAGCGGGCACTAATATTTGAGATCGTATGCCGCTGCGTCACACATCTCTGCCACAACGAGAAGGTGATCCCGGGTTCCATCATGGAGGTGATCGATGGTACCATCTTGGGAAACCCGTTTCCGAAGAAGGAGCTCAGTCCCCGGTTGAAGTGGGAAGCGCCAGGTGAGACGGGAACGAGGAGGATAACACCCACGATGCTGATGACGTCTACCGCGTTGACACAGAATATCGGAAACACCTGCAGCGAGGGCGAAGAAGGCCGCGACAACGAGGCTGACGAAGAAGGGGAGGAGATCGAGAGGCTGGATGGTCAGGACGATGACTAGCCATCGATCCACTGCTCTGGTTTCTTCAAACTGCGATATAGCTTCGCATGCAATGCACACAGCTACTGGCTGGAGGGGATATAAAAGGAGAAGGAGCACCTTTTGGAGCAATGCCACTGGACAATAGACTCATTGGTACCACTTGGTAGCTGCCCGACGAAATAGCGAAGGCAAATGGCGGCCAGCCCTTCGAGGACATGACCCAACTTCCAAGCCACCCGACGACTGTATGCCTTCTCTTTCTCGAAGGCCATGCACCACTCACACCTGTTGTCTTTTGCGGGGTGAGATGTCCTGGCCCTCGCTCAACGCCGATAATTGTCTCGTCAACTGTCGAGGGGACGGATACCGCGGCTGCGCCGGGCGGCTTTGAGCGGCGAGAGCCCCTGACTCATGCCGCTCGGGGCTTCCCCGCCCGCTCTATCCAAGAAGGTACAAGACGCTGATAGCCTGAGTTTGTTGCGATGTCGCGATTCCGTCCCCGGTAGCTGGGAGAGCGCTGCCTCTTCGATGACGAATGGTATCGATGGAGCTGAACGCGCCAGGCGACCCACGGTGCGACAGCTACGTTTGATTCTCGGCTCTCTGCCGTGTGGTTGTTCGCCACGAGAGAGATGTTGCGGTAGTGCTGAGGCTTCTTGGCCTGCGTCAAAACAGAGACAATGTCGTGGGGTCTCTGTTTCCTCGCCGAGGCTCGTCTCGAGGGCGGTCTGTTGTTGTGGTTCACAGAGACGCGCTCCAGTCTCCACTGGTTCGAAGGAGGTGTTGCTTGATGGCTCTCTTGCTATGGCAGGAGGATACAAGCTGACGCGTGCTGTGTTCTGGCTTGTAGTGTTTTGATGGCGGGTGAGGAGCGGCGGCTGGACGGCGGAGTGTGTTGCTGAAGCGCGCCCCATCGTGATTAGGGGCTAGCGCAAGCAGCAACTCGAAGCGCCAGAGCAGTAGATGACGGGGGGTTGTCGGGTAGCCGGCGCTCTGCTGTTTCGTGGTGAGAGGCACCGCGCGCGGTGCTGGATCGTCGAGGCTCGAGGCCGTCCGGGAGAGGCTCAAGAGGAGCGCCGGCACGGCGACGCTCTTCCTGATGTTTCCATGACGGCTTTGATCAGTCCTCGATGGAAGCGAGCGCGTAGATGTCGTGTTATAACCCCGCGCTCGCGTCCAAGGCCAATAGGCGGGGTCTGTCGTGTAAGAGCGTGTTTTGGCTGGGGCTGAAGGGATCGAGGGGCGGGGCCTTCGGGGGCAAGGGGGGCATGGGGAGTCGTGAACCAAGACTTTCATCAACGGAGCCGACTTTTCAGCCAACGAAACCCATCAAAGTGATGATGTCGGTAGGAGGGAAAATGGAGAGAATCGTGATGACCGCACTGGTTTCGAGTCAAAGGGGGAGGGATGCGTTTTAGCCACGAAACTATGCCACACCACAGCCTGGTGGTCGCCTACCAGGCCGTGTCTCCCACACACACCATCTTTCACCCCTGCATGTCACTCACGGCCCAAAATTTCTCCAGGTCCGTCGCTCTCACCAAATCTGAGGTGACACCAAAATAAAATTTTCCGAGTGGTGATCTCGCCGTTTTTTGCTCTGCCGTTGGCCTCTTCCACAGTCTCGAAGCTGTTTGTTCGTCTCCAAGCACGTTGCCCTTTCAATGCTTGTCAGTCAAACGCGTCACCGGCAGAAAGGAATCTAACTCCAGCTCCACGCCTTTCAAGTTTAACACCTGTGTGTCGGATTTCCCGGCCGCAGAAGCCGCGTCTGCAGTCATTAGCGCGTGGGCGAGGGGCAAGCCAGCCTCCCCATCGCCGGACTCCGGTAAGTAGGCCGGTGTGAGCCCCTGACGTTGGGGATTGCGCTCGAGGGTACCCGCATCAGCAGCTGCGCACCCTTCACACCGCCATGCTGCGTGACTCCGTTCTTCTGGCTTTCTGACGAGTTCCTTTTCCGACGGAAGTCATCCCAGCCGCTCGAGCCCCCGCTGGAGCCTCCCCCTTTGCCAGTGCCGACCCCCTCTGTCAGCAGCCCAGAACCTGCAGAGAGCCCCTGAACCCAGCTGAGGCCGCAGAGCCTGCCCGGCTCCAGTGCCGCCACGTAGTATCCGGGGTTCCCGCCGGCTCTCCGCTCAGCGTCCGGACGCATCGTTGTCTCAAAGGAGCTAATAACGCCGAGGATGTCCACGAGTCGTGCCCGGCCTGCATGGCACAGCGCGGCACTTACCGGCATCTCCAACTATCCCAGTGCCAGAGAAGCAAACTTCCTGCATGATCTCGTGAGCCGGTGTTAGCGCCGAGCTCAACAGTGATGTCCAGCTGCAGGCGACCCCTCAGATAGACGCGAGTCGGGAGAGTGTGATGAAGCTGAGTCGGATGTGATGGCCGAAAGACCAACCGCTCGGCCATGCTACGTGGAGAGGTAGACTACTGCATGGGCTGTTCCGGTACGGCGTCCTATACGACGGAGATGGTGCCGGCGTCCCTGTGTGTCGCTGAGCGCGGATCACCAGGTGCTTCGTCCTCGGGCGCTGTTGTATGCGAGGAGCAAACACTGAACGTCGGCAGGCAGCCCCGCTGACTCAAAGTGGCCTACGGTTGGACCCCTACCATCCAATTACGGCTGATTAGTGAAGTGTGGGTGGTAATTTAGGGCACCGGGTAGGCGGTGACCCGGCTCAGGGGCTACCAGCCGTGCCAGCCCCTATTTTACCAGGTAACGGAGGCGGCTGCCGCGCTTGGGGGATGTCTCCCGCCCTCCGAGCCAAGGCTTGGGGGCTCGCGTAGGGCGGGTCTTGTTCCAGAACCTTTACGAGCTGCAGATTTCGGCGGCGTGGTGCAGATACCTACGCTGCTCTTTTCGGTCAGCTATCTGCCCGAGGAGCAGGCATCTGACCGGAAGCAGCGAAGAGATAATATCAGGCGAATAAGGGAGCAGGTGGAAACGACCTTGCGAACTGAGGTCCGGGGGTGTGCAAGCCAAACCTCGGGCCCGGCCAAGAATAGAACCTACCTAGAAATCGGCCACAGGCCGCCGCGCCGGTCAGAGCAGGCAGAATTACGACATTGGTGAGGCCAGAAGAAAGAGCCCAAGACTCCTAGTGATGAACAATGATGGGCTTGACTTTTGGTATCCAAAACTACCTGTACCTATGGGACTTGCGCAGCTATGCGCGTATGTATGTTGGTCTCTAGAACGGCCACGACCTGCGGGGGAACGCGGAGGCGCAGTTACAGCACAACCACCTGCCGTACTGTGCCCGGAGAGGGTTCCATGGTCCTTGATTGGGGCAGAATAGGGCGAGCTTTGTCAAGTCGCCCGTACGGTATGAGTCACAACACACGTCCAAATATTCTCCAGCGGCCTCAACGGCTTCAAATTGGCAGTCTGCAGTGGCAGTTACAGCGTCAGTAATGTGCTGCGGCCTTGTGGTAATAAAATAACCAGAGAGTAAGGAGGCCTACCTTTGCCTTGTGAAAGAGGAACCCACGGGCCATGAAGGGGGAGGGGGAGGACTGGCTCTGCAGCGACCTCAATTTTCTGGCCTGAGTGATGGTTGCAGCGTCAGTGATGTGCGGCAGACACGAACAGAGGTGACACCGGGAGGAAAGAGGATGCCTACCGTTGCCTTGGCACCAAGCTCCAATGCATTGCAGGTCCTCCGCCATTTGCCTCGATGCACGGGAATCTAAGATCTGGTAAGCGATATCCCCTGGCCTGGCCGCGAAAGACCAGGCGACTGAACAATGCCCTGTCACGCACCCATATCGTGGGGGGCGGGGTCGGGTCCTCTGATGGATGGCACACAGAGATTAGCGAGTCTTTGCGCTGGCCCGGGCGAGAAAGAATGGAAGTGCCTCGAGACTGTCTGACAGCAAATGCCGAGACCATGCTGACAACGCTCTGGACTTATATCCTCAAGAAACACATCGCCATCAGGTCATCAAGAGCTAAAAAGCAAAGAAATGGAATCCTGCACTCTCCCGAGCTTTCGTTTGTTTCCTGCCGGTTGCCGAATGTCGTGGTGCTCTTTGGAGTCGAAGGGACTTCAAGTCTCTCGGGGATCGCCCAGATTTTCGACCTGTCACCCAATACCGCGCTGTGGCGTGCCACATCGGCTGCAAGAGGGTGGACCCAGTCTCCAGAGCTGTGGTTATCCCCAGAAAGCCCGCTGGAAGACCCGGCTTGAGCTGGATTTTAGGTAAGGTATGTGGCTGGAAAGGGGCGCAGAGGGATTTGCGCCGGGGGAGCCAGGGTACTAGAACGGAGCCAGGAGGCATGAACGGAGAGAACCTCACCTCGAGGCGGAATCATGACCAGGGTGTGCGTTCTCACCGCTCCACCCTTATCAAATACGCCAGCACCATGGCGTGGATCAAAGCAAGGAGTCCGTCAGGCAAAGAGTCTGGCAGAGTGCCTGGGGGCTGATCAGATGTCAGCTCCAGGGGTGGTGGACTTGGCGTTACCCGGAAATTGAGGCGTGAGACTAGCTGGAGCAACGGAGCGAGCAACGGAGCGAGCAGTGAGAGAGGCGGAGGGCTGGAAAACGGTCGGAGTTGGGCAGGTGGCTTGTGCTTCTTGGCCAGGCAGAGGATCCCGTCGCTCTTGCCTTACCCAGGCTGGGCTTGCTGGGCTTGCTGGGCTTGCTGGGCTAACTCCGAGCACACCTTCGGGGACGAGGTTGCCAAACTGCGGAGTTTCATCATCACGACACCGAACGGAATCCATTGGCACGCCGCGGGAAATGCGTTGGCGCACTTGGCCTTGACCTGATTGCGCACCTTGCACAGTTTTGGGTGCAATTCTAGAAGGGAGGAGGCCGCCAGGCCTGTTCGTTGGGCCATCCCTTCGTGATCTTTCGCCATCAAAGGTTTGTGGAGAGTTTTTCGGGCCGTCAAGTCGGCCGCACACAGGCTCGGGGTGGGGATGAGTCATGTCACTGCGCAAATCTTCAAGACGATACCTTGGTGAGAGTGCCTTGGAAAAAGGAACAACCTGGAATTGTGCGGCGCAACCACTGTTCCCGTCTTCCGCGCCCCTGGAATGGGGTTACATTCAGCGAATGTGGCGCTCCGGCCACGTGTGAGAGATCTTTAAAAACGACTAAGAAAATGTTAAGGGGGCCCAAAGAGTTGGGTCGATCTGCTACCTAGGGTGAGGGCACTTCCAAAAGCGATGCACGCATGACACGGCGTAGTTCGCAACGCCTTGGCGTCTGCCTTTTGTTCGCATCTGATGCCTTTTCTATCTCCTCATTTGGGCGTCTAATTTCCCAGTGGTGCAGACGTGGCTGCGGCTTCTTCCCGTGTCGTGGTGGCCGTTTTCAACGGCCGTCCGTTAAGCGCCAGTCGCCACGACATTACGGTCGCCGCAATGGCCGCAGCATGGAGGGGAACCGATGTTTGAGTGGGTGTGCAGCTGTTCAAATGAACGATTTTGTATTGGATGAAAGTGCAGAGCATTGTCTTGGGGATTCAAGCGATCCAAGCGATCCAAGCCCTCGGGCTCTGCGCACCAAAATAATTTCGGTGAAGATGGGAGGCAGCCAAGTGGTGCGGCACACGGCGACCGAAAGGCTGCAATAGCGGTGCCAGAAGAGAGGGAGGGAGCGATGAGGAATGGAAGAGATGACCTGAAATCTTTGAAAATTTTATCCGGGGGTAATCTCTGTGAAACGGCAGCCGAATGAAATGCAGAGCTTTCTGTCGCGCTCCGACGCCCTGACAGCTGCAGCTTCCATGTAGTTCCTTCCATTTACAGGCGTGATCGTTTTGGAGGCAAACTCGGGGTAACCAGGTACCGAAGGGGGACCTGCGAACCAGTTCGGCCGGTGGTGCGCCAGGCAGAGGCACCTGAAGCCCTTTTGGCCCCCAACCTGAGGTGACAGCTGGAAGCCGAGGTTGCTCCTTACCATTGCCTCCAAACAGACCCCGAACACAGTCCCCGTTTTCTTTCTCCTTATGTCACATTTTTTTCTTCGGAGGCTGGCTTAAAAGTTTACTTTGCCTGCTCCGATGTGGTAGCGCACGAAGGTTGCGGCATACGAAAGGCCAGTTGACAGTCCCATTCAGTGCTCAAAGTTCTCTGCTGACCTGGATAGACAGGAAGCATACAGCTCTCATTCCCAAGGGCATCAGGACCACCATTTCCAATGCAATACTGCCCGGCAGCGCTTGAAGAGTCCTTCCCCCGATTCCGAGACTTCGCTTCGAACTACCTTTCCTTGCCTTCGAATACTCCCTAGCACAAGAGATTCCCCTTTCTGTTGAGGAGACATTGTGGAAGTAGGCCTGGAAGATGATTCTGTTGGTGGACTTTTCCCGACGGCCACAGTTTTGAGAATTGTGTCTCCATGCCGAGCGGCAGTCGTGTTTTGCCGAGACCCCCTATCGCATGCGAGTTGCGAGCAGAACGCGTCGTTTTATTCCAATTGGCCGTTGAGAACGAGTTCGGGGCGTCTGCGGGAGAATTGCGCAGGCGTTGCGATCGAGAACGCGTATGCTGAGAGAGATCAAGCCCGCCAGCATCGAGTCTGGCCGATTTGGTCTGTTTCAGAGGCAGTCAACACCGCACCAATGAAGCATCACCAGCCCTTCATGTCAGAACATTTTTTTAAGTTTACTTGAGCCAGCTCTCTATTTCTACCAGCCCCTTCATTGAGCTAATATTTTCTTTCCATTTTCATTCTTCGGGGACGAAATCTGTTCGATCCAGGTGGTTGCATCAAGATACCGCGAGTGGGAAGCGACCTTGGAAGTGATAAGTGGTTGTAGACTCTTTCTATATTGGCTATATGTTCCCGCGGTCTGTCCAAAACCAACATCATGGCCGTCATTACTTGGGGTCAGTCGATCTTTTCAGTGCTACTGCCAGTGGGCGCCCCCGTTCTTATGAAACCGGCTATTACCTTTCTTAAGAGTTGGCAAGAGCTGGCACTTGGTCGATGACAAGTGTGGTTAGACTTTGGTTAGCAATCAGGTGTTTTTATTGCCTCAGAACTCGAGTGCTGATTGGGCTTACATTTGGAGATAGGGGTTGGTACCGAGCGACCGCAATATACTCAACTTCAATTGGTTCCGGAGAATCATGATACTACGGAGTACGTCCGCGGGAATCTTTATAGGTATCCTCCAATAGCATGACTTCCCGTATTGCTTCAGATACCGACAGAATTCCTCAAGCAGCAGCAAAGACATGCTCAGCATTTCATGTCCGATGGATGGCCTTGTTTCGCAACAACATGAGTGAAAAGCTTATAAAGAACTATTGCACACACCCTGCGGACACCCAGCGTTGCGAGATGGACGTTGTGCAGCTCAGTCGCCTCATCCAGATGGCATGTTTGGAGTTATCGCCGACCCAATAACAGCAACCGGAGCCATGCTCCCGGAGACACATCGGTAGTCGTTAGGATTGAGCTCGCACCCCGGCTCCGCGATGGCGGCGTTGAGTGGATCGGGGGGACGGGTGGCTGCTTATCAGATCCGCTGTGGCTCAGGTTCAGACGCCAGTGACTGCTGCCATCCGCGCCAAGGACAGGGTCGGCCTGTTTGTCACCAGTTGACGCTAAGGTGGTTGCCCCTGGCCCCGGGGAAGATCCCCACTGGCTTCAATGCCGCGGTTCCCCGTGCACATGGCCGGGTTCTCATTCCCGAGACAGCGGCACAGTCCCAGGGCAGTCACGGAAACGTCAACAACGTGGAGCTTCGCTTCGCCCATCTGACAAGGACAGCGAGCTATCTCCCCATATCAGCCCCGCTCTTGATCTCTTGATCCACTGTGTAGGATCGGTCGTCGTCATTCAGGCGTGCGTACTTCTCATCCACCATCCAGACCGGGTCCTCGACGGATTCAGATGCATATACTCTGTAATGCATTGATACGTATTCAGGGGTTGGGGATTTTGGTCTGGTTTGTGCAAGATCGCCTGTCCTGAGCGGCATTCCAGCGGCATGATTGGCTTTGGGGGGCCACGATAGCGCCTTGAAGGAGCAGTCCATGTGCGGTAACTGCATCGCCCACACACTTCGTATCGCCATGTCCTGTGTTTTGGAGTCTGTTTTGGAGGTAAGTGGGGTGCTGGACGGCTGCTCGACGCGCGGCCGCGCGTCACTTTTTGCGTGATGGGGTGCTGTTGGTTGGTTGCCCAGTCACTGGAAAGCTGGAGCCTGGAGGATTCTGCCTCGTTCGGCATCGCGTGGCTCATCGCCCAATCAACTGGTGTGCATGTTCGCATTGACCCCACTCGAGGACTGCTTGAAACATGGCAAATGGCAATAGTAACACGCACTCATGTATAAATCGATTGAACCAGTGTCTCGAAAGGGAAGTGCCAGAAATGGATGAGCTAGGTATTAAGTTGAAGGCGCCCCAGACAGTGCTGATTTGAGCCCTGCCCCCTTTCACTGCTTCTTTGACCGCCATGACCATTACGCATATCATTGGTCGGAAGCGGAACGAACCGATAAGCCACGAAGATAAGCAGCGCGGGCCCTCCACCAGCATCCTTCGCTTCTTCACCTTCTCCCGCAACCAAAACGCCGGTTACTCTGCTGTTGACAGCGACCCGCACGGCAGACGCCAGCCCTTCCTATCGCCGCCAGGCTCTGCTACATTCTGCCAGGGGTGCAAGCCGCAGATGTCTTCCACACGGGTTTTGCGCACCATTGCGGTCCTGTCTCTCGTCCCCGGATTCGCCCTTTCGATCGCATCGGCCGTCGTCGTGAAGTACGTCGTCTGTGCCATTGGCCTTCTCCCGCTATTCTTCTCGGCCGGCTTCAACGGCCTCCTGCTCGCCACCAGCAGCAAAACCAGCACACAGAGCCGAACACCAAGTGCCCATGGCGACGATGGCGGCGAGTCTCATCTGCGCCCCAGCGCCGAGGAGCGAGGGTCACTTGACCTCGAGAAGAGACATTCGTTCTTGGTCTTCCTTGCCGATGTGATTCTGGCCACCTCCTTGATGATAGTCCTGGTGTTCACCTGGATCCTTTTTGGTAGCGGGCGTTTCGGCTGGCAGTATTATGGATACAGATCTTCTGGGAGTGCAGCAATGCTCGCGACCTACACCACCATCCCACTGCTAGTGAACTTGTAAGTCTTCTCTTCTCTCCCTGCCCCGGTTGCGGCGATGGTTGCTGACCGGATCGCTAGCTTCATCCACGCGTGGCTGGCAGTGCGTGAGTTCGTTGCTGGGACTGGCTTGGGCGGAGCGTTTACTCGCGTCCGCTACCAAGGCATCCCCGCCGACTGCCCTGGCTGCGGCGTGAACATCCGCCCGGCGACCCCTCCCACGCCGCCGTGGTTCGACTCCGTCACCGCGCCGAACGTGTCTTTCCGCCAGGTGAGCAGTGTCCCGGCCATCAAGGTGCCCGCTATCCTCGGCCAGGCCAAGGGTGCTGCGCGCGACTGGAAGGCACCGGCCTGGATGAAGGGTGCATCGGGCCCCGAGACCGAGTCGCTCATTGCAAACCAGGAGGGAGGCGAGGCTAGCCAGTTGGGCTATCGCGATGACTATGATGAGGATGCGACAAATGTCCGGCCTTCGGTTGACTTGCCTCCTGTTGAGGAGCAGGCGTCCGCTGTCGAAGAGGTTGTGGTATCGAAGAAGGACAAGAAGGGCAAGGGCACCGATGAGGAGCAGCAATCGTGGTAATGGTTGAGGCTTTGATGGGCATCGGTGTCTTCGACGTCATGCCGGTGTCGGAAGGAGGGCGAGAGGTATGTTCCTGGTTGGATTACCCCGCGGCTTTCTGGTTGCATATACGTGCGCGTGCCACAGTATGGCCAAGTTTAGGTGTCGAGTGGCCATTGTTTTTTTTAGTTATAGGAGTCGTCGACTTCGCAACTAGCTTTGGAGCGACATTGGTTGTACAGCCCCTGAATTTTTGTCACATTGCGCTTTGTGTAGGAACACTAGCTGGTGTTGGACTGCAATGTCTCACCACCTGCATCGAAATAAAACTTTTATATGCAGGACATATGATTGCTCGACTCGGCCGCAACTGCATCACAAGCGACCTCTCCCCGCAACCGGCCAGGCGACGACCGGCGAATCCTGAGGGATGCATCGTCGGCTAGGGTCCTGAGCTCCCCTCTCCTGTGGTCGAGTGCCGGTATCCAAGCACGCAAGACTGCAGGGCTTGGCTGCACAGCAGCATTAGCGCCTATGTGCATTAAGATGCATTTTGAGACCGAGGAGAAGTTTTACCCCTCTTGCTCTCGTGAGGACACTGAATGCTCTGCAGACATTGCTAATCAAGCTGCTGTTGCCTTCATTGGACGGCACTCTGTATTTCCCTGTGGGCTTTCATTTGGGAGAATCTCCTCATCACGGTCTGCACCTCGCGATGCGTTGTAGACGATCTAGACGACCTGAAGTTTTGCTCATTTGGCTGCTTGCATGCCCGCTTGCCCGGCGGTGCGGGGTTGACGGTTGGCGTGCTGCCAGCCGCTTCTGCACCCCGTCTTCCCCCCACGAATGACTGTCTGGGCCTCGAGATGGAAATCTGCCATTGGCCCACCGATCGGATACCAAGTGTCGCGCACATCTGCAAACAGTGCGGCGGATATGCACTGTAGATGTACCCGGCATCCGATCAGATCCAAATGAGTACAAGATCCGTGTCTTTCTCAGGGCGCGATTGCTGAGTTACTCGGATTTATTCGTCTCGCTCCCTGATCGCTGTTCTCGGGGTCTCTTCATCATTTTGAGACGTCGCTGTGGCCTCGTTGCCGTACCCCTATTCTGTTGTTTACTTGGTTCTTACTGCTGCCCCACCAACCATGACTCGCCCCGAGGAAACCAATGTGCGTCGCTTCGTCGGCTTCTTTCAAGGTGCCAAGGACTGTGGGACTGATTCTCAATTCAGGGCTCTGCTTCGGTCATAAATCGCCGTCCTGTCAACACGACGAATCCTTACCAGCCAGTGGGAGACTTTGTGTCAAATGTCTCCCGCTTCAAGATTATCGAGTCGACCCTCCGTGAGGGCGAGCAGTTTGCCAATGCATTCTTTGACACTGGTAGGCAGATGCCGGGTTTTCTCCAAGGAGTTGGCGCTGACATTGGCTTGCAGAGATTAAGATCAAGATGTACACGCCTCCCCTTTGGGTTTCCGGTGGTGCATTAGTAACTGAACCGGATCTCTAGTGCCAAGGCCCTTGATGACTTCGGCGTCGACTACATCGAGTTGACTTCTCCTGCGGCGTCTGAGCAGTCCCGCAAGGATTGTGAGGCTATCTGCAAGCTGGGATTGAAGGTAACTGGAAACTCGATTGGTTGAGCGAGCGTGTTGACTGATTACTTTTTTCCACAGGCCAAGATTTTGACACGTCAGTTTTTGTCTCAGCATACGGTCGTCAAGAACTAAATGGTCTGACCCGTCTTAGATATCCGCTGCACCATGGAGGACGCGCGCATCGCCGTGGAAACCGGCGTAGACGGACTGTATGTCTCGACCCCGATTCCCCAAGCTTCAGGCTGACAACCCCAAGCGACGTTGTGATTGGAACATCTCACCTACTCCGCGAGTTCTCGCACGGCAAGGATATGGAGTACATCACCAAGAGCGCAATCGAGGTGATCAACTTCATTAAGTCGAAGGGTCTGGAGGTTCGGTTCTCGTCCGAGGACTCTTTCCGCTCCGATCTCGTTGATCTTCTGTCTCTCTACAGGACCGTCGATAGGATTGGCGTCAACCGCGTTGGTATTGCCGACACAGTGGGATGTGCCACGCCGCGTCAGGTCTACGACCTGGTGAGGACACTCAGGGGTGTTGTGTGTACGTGAAAGCTTCCCCGCGGTAGGCGGCTGAGCTGACCGAGGCACCAGCTTGTGACATTGAGATTCATCTGCACGACGATACTGGCTGCGCGATTGCCAATGCGTATTGCGCTCTCGAGGCTGGGGCGACGCATATAGATACCTCGGTGATTGGCATAGGGGAGCGGAATGGCATTACAGTAAGTTTGCAGCCGGGAATCAACCGCCACTTTGCTTGTTGCTAATTATCCATAGTCTCTCGGAGGGTAAGTTATATTATGAGCTGATTTCACTCATCTCTATTCTATCACTAACACCCACAGCCTCATGGCCCGAATGATCGTAGCAGACCGCGACTACGTCACTAAGAAATACAACCTCCACAAGCTCAAAGAGGTAACTCCCCCTTCCCCTCCGCCTTATCCCCGTCCCCGTAGCAACCAAGTAACCCCTGCACCCTCCTACACAGCTCGAAGACCTCGTCGCCGAAGCCGTCCAAGTCAACACCCCCTTCAACAACCCCATCACGGGCTTTTGCGCCTTCACGCACAAGGCGGGCATCCACGCCAAGGCCATCCTCAACAACCCCAGCACATACGAGATTATCAACCCAGCCGATTTTGGTCTCACGCGCTACGTGCACTTTGCCTCGCGCCTCACGGGGTGGAATGCCGTCAAGACGCGCGTTGGCCAGCTGGGGCTGTCGATGACGGATGAGCAGGTTAAGGTTGTGTGAGTGCCTACCCGGCTTTTAACTGAGGAGGGAGGAGGTGTTTGCGGAGACCGAGACTGACGGGTGGGATAGCACGCAGAAGATCAAGGCGCTTGCGGATGTGAGGCCCATTGCTATTGATGATGCCGATTCGATCATACGGACGTTTCATCTGAGCTTGGCGGGGGAGATCGCTGGACCTGCTGAGACGGTGGAGAATGAGATGGTGGCGGAGGACATGAATCAGAAGGTGGAAGAAAAGGGGGGTGTCTCCGTGTTGAATGGAGATGGCAGAAATGTGGCGGTAGAGAAGGTCGAGCCTCAGCTTGAATCTGAAGTTCCTGTTGAGGTTCCGGTGGTTGAGGCTCCGGCCACCCAGGCTACGGCTGCCGAAATTCCCCCAGCGGAGACTCCGACAACCGAGACTCCAGCGGTCCGGGACCAAGCAGTTGAGACTCCAGCGGTTGAGATACCGGCGGTCGAGGCCCCGGCAGCTCGGGTCCCCGAAGTTGAAGCCTCGGTACCTGCGGCGCCAGCCGAAGCAATGGCCGAAATCGCAGTTGAGATTCCGGCTGTCAAAATTACACCAGCGGAGACTCCGACAGTCGAGACTCAGACGGTCGAGGTCCCGGCGATCGAGGTCCCGACGGTTGAGACCCCGGCGGCTAACATCCCCGAGTCCAAAGCCTCGGTAGTTGCAGCCCCAGCCGAAGCAGTAGACAAAGTTGCAGTTGAGGATCCGGCAGCCGAAATCGCAGCAGCTGAGGCCACAGTCGATGCCCCGAAGGTAGAAGCCAGAACGCCAGTTGAAGTCCCCGTGGAGATTCCGGTCGATATCCCGACAGTCGCACTCTCGACGGTTGAGCCTCCTGCTGATGTTTCAGCCGAAACCGCGCCGGTGGAAGCCTCGGTAGCCGAAGTCCCGGCAACAGTCGCAGCTCCAGTGGCCGAAATTGCTGTTAAGGCCCCTGCTGGCGTCCCCGAGGCCGAACCTGCGGCAACCACAGCACCGGTCGAAGTTCCAGTTGAAGCTAAGGCTGCTGAGGCCCCCGTCGCAAGACCTGTTGAAAAAGCTCCAGCCGCGGCCCCAACAACCGAAATTCCCACCAACGCCCCGACCGGACCCCAGTTTAGCAAGGCTTCCACTGTTGACACCCCGGCTCCCGCCAAAGTAGCACCTGCAGCCCCAGTCCCAGAGGAAAATTCAGTCAATATCCCAGCAGCAGCAGCAGTAGCAGGACTAGGAGGATTCGAAATCAATGGCCCGGCAGTCACAGCCCCAGTTGAGGCCGCGGCTGAAGCTCCCGCTGAGGAGCGTGTGAAGCTGGAGGGAAGCAAGAGCTTTGTTCAAGTGCCGGTTCTGCCGGAGGTTTGAAGTGAAAAGTGGATTTTGTGTCCGGTTGAGAAGGGCGTTTTGGGGCGTGGTGTCAGTTGGCTTGGAGTTCTTTGCTTTCGGTGTGTGCCTCCAAGGGGGAGATAAAATAGGAGTGTGGTTTGATACGGAGAGAAAAAAGACGTGGAACGTCGCGATCTCCGTGATTATAGCGCTAGTGTTATCTGCAAAAGCCTAGGAAAAGAGAATCTCTATTTGCACTAGACTAGTAATGTCGAAGATGCATTCCTTGTTGTGGCATACCTTATTGCTTTTGAAAGAGGCCTTCCTGTATTCTTCAGCACCCTATTGTAATGCTAGAAAAGTCTCTTTATGTGTCAAGGACACATGGTTACCTACTCATCCGAAAGGTTAATACATAGTAGGGACGGATGTAAAGCTGACCTTACTAATACCTAATACCGTATGCGCTCATGTAATATAGTTCATGTCCATCAAGACGCAGGCAATGCCAGCCTCTCAGCTCTGCTTACTAACAAATATCGTTCGAATCCACATCATCATTCATCAATGGTATAATCCAAGTCCAAGATCCCACCTCTCCGCCAGCTACCTAGATTGTCTGGAGGTACCTTATACGGTATGTCCGCTGATACGCAGGAACGATGCGCCCAGGTACAGACAAAGAGGAGAATGCCAGTGCGGGGACAGCCACTATAAAGTCTTGGCACTCAGGGGCGGTGGGGAAGTGTCGTCTCCACTTCAGACTACAAAGACCATCAACCACACCTCTCTTCTTCAACTCCCGGGTTCCCCATCTCAGACTTTTCACAACTCAACCCACAAACCTCCCTCAAAATGCACCCCTCCACCTCCCCCTCCCCCACCGCCATCGCCCTCTCCCTCACCCTCAACCACACCCCCCAATCCTCCCTAGCCTACACCCACATGATCTCCAGCATGATGTACGACGCGCTCGCGCCCGAACTCATCACCGCCCGCTTCCGCGCCCGCAGCCTCATCCACACCTACAATGCCCACTTCCCCCCAGGCGCAACCCCCGCCTCTCTCACCGCCGACCGCGCCGCCATGCTCTCCGAAATCTTCAGCAAAGTCGGAGCCAACCCCTTCGTGGAGCCCCCGCTGAGGGTCGACTACGGGTGTAACATCTCGATTGGCAAGGATTTTTACGCGAACTTTGGGCTGGTGATACTCGACTATGGGATCGTGAGGATTGGGGAAAGGGTGATGTTCGGGCCGGGGGTGGCGATTTTTACGGCCACGCATGAGGTTGGGGTGCAGAGTCGCAGGGAGGGGAGGGAGTATGCGGTGGGGGTGGAGATTGGGGATGATTGTTGGGTGGGGGGGGAATGTGACGATTATGCCGGGGGTTAGGATTGGTGAGTGCATGCGTGCCTACTGGGATAGTTGTGTCTGGGGTAGAAACCTGGACAGAGATGTTGTGGTCAACTTGAAGGGGATATGGGCGCTGACATTGATGCGTTGTAGGGAAGGGGTGTACTATTGGGGCGGGGAGTGTGGTTACTAGGGATGTGGAGGAGTTTTCGGTGGCGATTGGGAGTCCGGCGAGGGTGGTTAGGAAGGTGGAGAGGGTCGAGGATTTGCCGTGAGAGGAGGGTTATTCAGAGTCTTGGAATGGAAACATGGTTAGGCTCATGAGTCTTTAGCTGAACGGTAGGAGAGATACTCGGAAATTTCCTTGAAGGTGCTTGCCCAGAATTTGCATTAAACGCTTGATTATCAGTAAGGAGTGTGTCTATACTTCATGCTGGGTGCTGATCCATCATTCTCTTTGCGATCCCCGAAATAAAACAAGTGCAACCCGATCTCGCACTGACCTATGCATGTATGCAATGACAGAGTAAAAGGAACGTCGTGGTTATTCCAGAAAGCCGAAAACGCCGGATGCAAACCCCAACCGTCATGTCATGATCTTATCTCGTCCAGCTCATCACCAGAACGGATCTATGCCGAAGCCGGGTACGAGCCGCCAGGGGGCTTGCCACCCGCAGGGAGCTGGCCAATCGGGGGGGAGGTAAACACTCTCTGCAACGTCTCGGTGAACCAGCCCCAGAAACCAGCCTCCACGCCCTTGTACTGGATGCAATCAGCGCCGCAGAATGTCGGGCGGGCGCCCTGGCCAGGGCATGAGGCCGCCAGATTCGAGACCAGCGTCACGCACGCAGTAGGGACGTTGTGGAATTGGCCGACTAAAGAGCAATTAGCGGGGTTCGAACCAACAGCAGCCCTGGGCCAATACCAAGAAGGAAAGAAGGAAAGAAGGAAAGAAGCAAAGAAAGAAAAAAAGGAACTAACCACCCCCCTCATAAGAACTAACAACCCCATACCCCCCAACCGCAAAGCTATTCCCGCAAAGATCGAAAATCGCATCCGGCACACCGCAGAAATCGCCCCCGCGCGGCCGCCACTTGCCGCCTGGGCCGCCGGTGCCGGGCGTCACTTGTGGGACATCGCCTGGGCCGGGAATGCCGCGGACTGCGTTGGTTGCGGAGCCAGGGAGGGTGGCGCCGGTGGAGCGGCGGGCGGTGTTAATAACGACGTTGTTGCCGGTGCCGGCGACGGCGACGTTGATGACCGGGGCGTCGGCGGGCATGTTTGGTGTGGGGTTTGAAGGTGGGAGATTGAAGGTTGGGGGCTGAAGTTGAGATTGGAGGTTGAACCTGAGGGCTGGCGAGATTGGTGTCTGGTTGGGAGTGAGGAAGATGATTGAGAAGATGCGGACTGTGAGAACTGGTGGATGAGTTGGAATGTGCTCTCTGGGGTTTGAGGATGGACTCATATATACACAATATCGACCAGAGAATATCAGTTTGAGTTATTTACAGCTCTTGGCGACCAACTTGTTTGTTGATCTTCAACTTGCTGTTGCAGCCAGATGCTGGGGCTCAGATCAGCACGCGTGGCCTTGGATCTAAACACGGCGCATCTACAGAACGAAGGTAAAGTAGGTGTGCGTGTGCATCTGCATCTGCACGATCCTTGGCGTGGTGTTGCGATACCGCGATGGCTGCAAAAAGTCCTTCTTTAGAAACAGAAATTGTGTTGACTGACCGAAGAGGTTGACCGAGGATGGAAAGTGCTGGTGGTGATGGCGTGGGGATGTGATTGCCCGTGCATCTCACTAGCGTATCGGATCCGCACGCTCTCCCGGATTCGCTGACGGCGATAGCTTCGCCTATTTTTACAACCACTCGCCAAGCAAAAGCTAGAGAGACTTCAGACGAATTTGAAGCTTCTGGATTCTCACTCGGCAAGCGTGGCCTGGTAGCGCTGCATTTCCGCCCTCAGCCAACCGGGGTGACGAGAATCGGGCGATGCCCGAAATAACACTCTGCAGATAGCACTGCGCCGATTTGTTTACCATCACCTTGCCCTACGTTACACAAGGCTCAGCGATTCCCTTGACGCATCTAAGATACCTTAGGTTTCAATTGTCTGACTTTCATGTTGGGTTGTATATTTAGACTAACGGTTTAGTGTTTAGTACTTGGAGGTCATCAAGGGCGAGAGTCCGGCTGGGGGCACATTGACGCGATGTCGTATTCCTCTCCGTCGTGCATTCGCCTCATGATAAATCCATTACATCAAAGCCAGAAATGAACTAATTCAGTTCTTTATCCCCGTCATCAAAATACCTTCTTTGGCTTCTTTCTCTCGAAGTTCTCAAAAATGTTGTTCAATTCCGACGGCGTCCGCTTCTTCTTCTTCTTTGGCTCGGCCTACATCTTCTTCGGCCTCGCCGTCCAGCTCCCCGCCCATAGCACAGCGCGCTACGCCCTGACAGCGCTCAACATTGCAAGCGGTATCGCTGCCCTGAAGACAGCAGGGGGCGGCGGCTTTGAATTTTGCCACCTGTGGGCGCTCGCCACAGTCAATGTCGCCCTCCATGCATTTTCTCTCCTCGCCCTCGAAGGGCGCGTCGTTGATATGAGCGCTTTATCTCTTCACCAATGCTCCCGGACGGCCTGGAGACACTGGAGCAACATCCGGAGCCTCACGATCCTCGAAAAGTCCACCAAACTCTCCGATACCAGTCCCAGTTATCTCACCTTTGCCCTGAACAAATGCCTCCGCATCTACGGTCTCTGGCAGCTAAGCCAGCTTGATCTCCGCATCGCCACAGAGATCATCGTGAGTCTGAAGATGCCAATATCCGACGACCACCGGCCCCTACCAACCCCTCTCCCCTCCCCTGAACACCTCCTCTACTGGGCCTATGAGAGTATCAGATGGATAATCTACACATGGTGGGCTCTTACCGCAGCACACGACTTCTTTTCCGTAATTTTTGTGTCCATCCTCCGCTGGTACGTCCCTCACCCCTTTCCCCCTTCCGCCTCCCGCATCCTCTCCCCCTTTCCCCTTTTCCCCCTACCTCTCCCCCTGTTGCCTGCCCCCTCCCCCTCCCTATCACTAACCCCTCTCCCCCAGGGACACTCCCTCCGAATGGCCCCCCCTCTACTGCTCCCCCCTCTCCGCCTTCTCCCTCCGCCGCTTCTGGGGCACCTTCTGGCACACCCTCAACCGCAACCTCGCCGACGCCTACCTCCCCTGCATCCTTTCCTTCCTTTCCCCCCTCGGCCCTTACGCCAAGGCCGCCGACAAGACTCCCGTCCCTCCCGCCCTGCGCGCCCTCTGGGTATTCTTCTTCTCGGCCTTGTTCCATGCCGCCGCGAACGTCGCTCGGTATGGAAGGCCAGAGATGCTGGGGGAGATGAAGTTTTTTATGGCCAACTTTGGGGTTTGCTGGGTTGAGACTGTGGTCGGAAGGGCGTGTAGGGGGAGAACAAGGATGGAGGGGAAGAGTGATAGAAGGAAAGGGCCGGGGTTGATGAGGAGGGTGGTTGGGTATGTTTGGGTTTATTTGGTTTTTTTTGTTCTGGGTCCGGGGTGGCGGTGGGATTTGGTGTGGGAGGGTTTGCGGGGGACGTTTGTTGCGAGGGGGATGCCGCTGTGATAGGTGGGAGAGAGAGTTGGTGGATTGTCGGGAATAGGAGGTGGAACGGACACATAGTCACAGACACACTGGCTCGCTATGAACCACATGCTACCCGCCCAGCTCCTACTCCTGGAGCCGCCACAATCCATATACTATCTGGGTATATCCAATCGTTTTTCCTACTTCATCGCCCAGCCACAAAATCCTGCAATACGCCATCAGAGCCCTTCACTGGCGCAAGCAAATACGCTTCCAACATTTCCTGCCTCAAACGCCTCAATGATGCCTTCAACACTCGCATAAGTGCCGAGGGTCAAGAAGAATATACCAACAAGAATGATAAACACGTTGAAAGCACCCAAAATGTACCCCCCTACCGTCTGATTGTGTAGTAGAGAAAGGTTTCCGTCGGCCTTGCGCATTCGAAAGTACGCAACACCCCAGAAAATGAAGCCGAAGAAGCTGTCAAAGAGAGAGGACATCAGAGACAATACTGCAACTGGTTAGTTTAAATTCAGCTATGTAATCCTGTCGGGGAACCTACGGTACGAAAAGAATGGGATGACTTCGGCGATGATGAAGGCCAGAATCCAAGTGGCCACTGTGTCAGAGACATGCATGTTAGCAATCTGATGCCAAGAGTGGCAAAACGAGAACTTACACAAGATACCAGCCCAAGTGGCCCAACCAATGACAGTGTGCTCCGACTTGTGGCGGGAGTTATGGAAGATCCGAAAGAAGATAAATCGAGCCGAGACCGAAGCATACAGCACGCCGAGGAAGATGATTGTAGGTATCATGAAGGAGAAAGCAACCTTTTTGTACACCTCGGTGAGAGACCCAAACGCGGGAGCCGTCATGTACTGGTTGCCGGTATAGGCGTACACGACACCACCGACAATGCTGAAGACGACGATTTCCGCGATCGTGCAGGCCCAGAGAGCCTTGGGAAAGTCTCTGTACATGTCTATCAGCATATCACTCTGGAGAATTCGAGGAAATTCAAGAAGTCACATACCTGGGGTCTTCCATCTCTGCGATGAAACTTGGAAGCGTGATCTGGCCGATGAAGGTGTATGATATGTTGAGGAACGCATTCAAAGCTGCGACAAAGGTTGTTCCAGCAACTGGAAACGCCGTTACAATCGGTTCCCCGCTGATAAGCGGATCGTAGCCGGCCGGCTTTCCTTGCGCTCCGGCAAAGACGGCGGCAAGGAGAACCGAGATGAAAGTGAAGAGAGCGGAGGCAGAGCCGAGCTTCGATAGCATATTGAAGGTCCGGGGGAGGGAGCAAAGCCAACAGACCAGCATGACGATGATACCGTAGACAACGGGGCGGCAGGCGACAGAGCCCACGCCGGTCACCGTGTCGAGGTACTTGACACCGACCAGCACATGCAACGCCTACGTAGGGTCAGTGAAGCTCTCATCAGCCATTCATGACTGGACAGACCTGAATGAACTATGAGCTCGTTAGCAATCTGATAAACCTGTTTTCCGGAAAAGAAGGCTCACTGTGTTGTTCAGCAGGAACATAACTGCTGTGGCGTACCAGGCCCACTTCTGATTCCAGAACAACATCTGGCCAATGTCACAGACATCGCGGACCTCAGGGTGGCGCAGGCAGAACTCCCAGAGAACAAGAGAGCTGCGATTCTGTCAGTGGTCGTTGCCAAGATTTGAAGAATAACAGTGGGATGACCCACGTATAGAGCACCACGCCAGCAACAAAAACGGTCAAAATGAGCCTATGAGCCGCCAATCAGTAAGCCACAACCGATGGCATTAACCTGTCGTTGAGAGAACATACCCCGGTACTAGTCCAAGAATGCTATAGGACCAGGGGAAGCTCATAATGGCCTGAATGCTGAGTCAGTACCACCTCATATGTTTTGCAGGAAGCGAGAACCCGTAAGCTTACCAGGCAGATGTATTCGGAAAAGAGCAACGCCGCAGTCTAACACGGGATCGTGGTTAGCTGTCGGCTCATGATCGAGACCCAGCCTAGGATCTGATCCTGGATACCTTCTGCCAGCTGCACGTGCGGTACTGAATGGCATTGCCATCTTCAAGCTCCCGCTGCTTGACCAGAATGGCATCGCTGCTCTCATCACTGCTGGAGATGTCGATGGTGGAGCTGTAGAGCACGGGGCCGATCCGTGGCCCGATTCTGACCTCTTTGCCCCCAAACCATGAGGAGAAGCCGGGGGATTCGTCAGAGTCGACATCGCCGTCGGCCGCGACCGCAGGCTTCTCCTCTGAATACGTTATCGCTTGTGAAGACATTGTGAAGCAAGAACTGGCACAGCACAAACGATCTCGCAGCGCATGAGGGACGGTGAGAACAATGGTTGTCTCAAACTCTGTTCTGTGGGGAACCGGAGTATATATTCCATTTATAATGGGGCATTCAGAAGACGGGGAGCCAATGTGGGCAATGGAATCGAGCAGAGTGGGGGTGAGACCAAGCAACGGGGCAATGTCAGGATCGCCTCTGCCGAGAGCCCGAAAAGCGGAGATAGGTCAAAGCCAGAGCCGCAGAGGATTTGGGAGACACGGACAGACCGATCTGCGGAGGGGGTTGCTGAACACAGATCCGTGCTCAATCGGGCCTGCTGCCCTGGCTCCTCTGCACGTCGGCCATTGTAGTCACAGAGTGCGAGCCTACCAGCATTGAAGCTGATGGCGCCATTAGGTGCCTTTCGATCGCCAGCAATTGGGAACCAATCCGGACGCTGGGCACAAGGGTAAGATCTCGGGAATCTGCAAGCCCGATGATGCGTCGGTTTTGGAAGTGAAGAAGCTTTCGCCCAGGAAAGCTTGCGCGAAAGCTTGATTTGCTGGCTGCGGTGCGAATGACGTAAATACCTGGGTGGGCAGTCAGAACCACCCGCGCGGGGGAGGCATGGGGGAAATCCTATGGGAGCACGCAAATGTCGGTCCTGCTGGGAACCCGGGGTGGGATTCACGAGGAGGGATCAGCAGCGAACAAATGCGACCTTCACGCAGTCACGTGAGAGCGCGTTGGCGGACTGCTCGATTGATTTGCTGGCACGCTGCAGGGGTTCGCCAAGGCATTTGGGCCCACACAGCCCCACCACCAGCCACGCTTCAGCCTGGACGGCCGCCAGCCCCTCGATTTCTCGAGGCCGTCGTCGAGTCACCAACGCGGTTTCGAGGCGCCACGTCGCTGGGTGACTATGGCGCCAGCATTGAATTCACCTTTTAGGGCGATATATGCATTCTTCGTGGGCTGATGGCTGGCTGCTGACGGTTTCCACCTTCGCACTCCACTTCTGTGCGCCTCCCATGGTTCGCAATGCCGTTCTTCGCCAATACTCCCGAATCGCTCATCAACCGATCCGACTCCAAGAACCCCTCGACGACATGCCGGGGGATTACCTCCAGCGGGAGGCCGTGTAGGCGCCCCGTTGCGGCCGCCGATGCCTCTCCGACGCCTCCTCCGCGCTTGAAACGGGCCAATTTGCGAGTCGACGACGCCACCGACGAGAGCCTTTACTGCTGGCAGCATAAGGAACAGGCCAGCCACTCTGCAAAGTCCAGCCCTGGCCCGAGGACGACAAATACCCCGATTCTCGAGGAGCGAACGAGTCTGGACACATTGGCGGACCGCCTGGGCCTTATCACCGCGAAATCGGAGAAAGCATCAAAGCACAATGGGGGACGGATGGGTGGCTCGTCTGGTGGGAAGACGCGCCCTTCCAAGATGTCGCGCCCAAAACCCAAGAAGGAGCTCCAATTTTGCTGCTTCAGCGTGCCAATAGAGGAGGTGACGCCGCCGCCGCGCCCAAAGCCGCACCCTGTCCAGCCTTCGACCGTATCGACGCCGCCCTCGAAACTCGGCGGGAGGAAACAAGCAAACCCATACCTGACACCTTCTCCCTCCCCGTCGCGACCTCGGCCAAGCTATTCTACGCCCTCTCCTGGGCACCGACGCTCGTCGACCACCTCGCAGACGGGCCATTACATGTCGCTTATCCCCCAGAGCGCTTCGCCCCAGACCGCCTCGCTGCTACTTGCAGAACTTGCGAAGCCTGTCTCACAGCAGGACGAAGCGGGATACATCTACATTTTCTGGTTGACGTCGGAGTCCGCGCCCTCGACTCCACCCGCTGAGGCCGCGCGGTCTCTGCTTTCTCCGCCTACCCCCACACGACCCTCCAACGGACGGCGACCGAGTGATGTGCTGGCCTCATTTGCCTCGTCGCCAGACGGCACAACTAGCAGAGGTCTTGGTGCATCAGGGGGCAGCGACAAGAAGATACTGCTGAAAATCGGCCGGGCGACGAACGTGCAGCGGCGACTGAACGAGTGGCAGCGCCAGTGCGGATACAACCTATCCCTGATCAGGTTCTATCCGTACGTCTCTTCCGCCAGCCCCGCCGCGGTACCGCGCAAGATACCGCACAGCCACAAGGTTGAGCGACTGGTTCACATCGAGCTAGCTGGGCGCGGCCTGAGGGTTGCTGATCGACAAAAATGCTCGACGTGCGGCAGGGAGCACCGTGAGTGGTTTGAGGTGGGCGCGAGTAGGAAGGCCGTTGCCGATGTTGACGAGGTTGTTCGGCGGTGGTCTGATTGGAACGAGGCTCAAGCATAGTCTTGGTAAATGCTATGAGACCTCACGCACATGAAGTTATGAGCCAACGAGGCACGACATATTATCATCAACATGGCTAGGTAAGCCGGCAGCTCTATCTCTTGTGCATATATCTGGGTTGTCGATTGGGGTGTGGCATTACTTTAGGAAGTGCTGTCTTCGGGAGCAGCACTTGACAGGGCGTTATCGGCTTTTTTTGCGATGATTTTGAGCATATGGTCCTCGCCTCGACAGTGTGGGTTGATGACCGAAGATGCGAGTTCACTCCTAGTACGCATAAACGCAATATAACATTGAACTTCTGACCCTTCCTGTCCCTAAAACGCCGTCATGTGAAGATACCTAAATGCGCTTCGCTCTGTACCAGCCAGGTCTGGGTCGCCAACACGCCATTCGCCTAATCCCTGAAATATAAACCCAATTCAGCCTCGATCAAAGCGAAGCTGACATCGACGGCCCAAAATTGAACCCCACGATGCCGTCAGCGAGAAGCACCCCCCTCCTCGTCACAGAAACCCTCCGCCCAATGATCCCATCCTGACCAACCTCAAGCGACACCGACTCCCCAAGCGCCATCTCAACACCCTCATCTCTTCCTACCTCCCCCCTTCCTCGCGACCCCAGTAGCGTAAATTGCTGAAACAGCCCGCTCTCCGCAACAGGCTTGGTCAAATCACCCGTCAAACTGACCATGTTAGCAATGAACACACCTGGAAAGGAGAACCAAAACGCACTGTATAGACACCAGGAGGCTATCATCGTCGGGTACAATCCGTTCGAGCGGGCTGAACCGTACGTGTGTCGCGAGGGGACTGCTTGGTGTGGTGGGGTTGTGGAAGAGTAGGTTGCCGAGGGGGCCGGTGTGCTGGGAGAAGAAGTCGACGCGGGCGCCTACGCGGGGGGTTGAAGAGAGGTCGTCGCCGCACATTTTGGAGGGCTGCAGGTTGGTGGGTTGGTTGGTGCCTGGGTGAGGAATGAAGTTGGGACGGTGCTGGGGAGGGGTGGTGTAGGTATTGGAGTGTGAGGCTGCTGGCTGGGAAGGTAGTCTCATACTTGTGGTCTCATGGTGCCAACGGAGGAGCTGGACTTATACCAACGGCTGGGAGGCTCTCTTGGGAAAGGGGACATCGCTGCGATCATTGCTGGCCTGCCCAGACGATGGCAGTCACTAGCTTCAATTCAGGGATGTGAAAAGGGCCAATGGGAACGCCGTAAATCCCCTCAAACTGCCTCTTTCGTCCCTGGCGACCGTTGCGCCCGCTGTGTCGGGTTCGCTTCAGTGGAGGTGGCTGCATGGCGGCTTGGGGGATGCGCGGGGTCTTAAATTCCTTTGCGAGCGATTGAGCATGTTTGCGCGGGAAATCTCCACGCACGCACGCGGCGCGTGTCATCATCCAAGCGGAAGCGAAGGGAGCCTCTCACGCGACGACCTCTCATCTCACCTCCACACACACAGCGAAACTCAATTGCGGCAAGTGCAAACGCGCGCAACTCGCTCTTACCATCTTGGATAGCCCTATAAGGTAGCACGGTATTTTTTTTTCGGCCGCGAGCACGCTCCGCCAAGATGGTCAACTTCGGCAATCTCCTGCAGTACCTCGCAGTGCAATCGCCACAGCAGATCTTGTCTGGCGACCAGCTCAACGCAACCAGCATGGCCGTGTACACGCTCCCCAGCTTGCCGTATTTCTACGATGTAAGGACCCCCTCTGCATGATCCCCTCTCCTGGGAGCGCCGTGCCTGACCGCAACAACGCGACGCAACAGGCGCTCGAGCCGTACATCTCGGCCCAGATCATGGAGCTGCACCACACCAAGCACCACGCCGCATATGTGGCGAACCTAAACAAAGCCCTGCAGTCCCACGTCGCTGCCGTGACATCCAGCGACATTGCGGCCCAGATCGCCCTGCAGGCTGCCATCAAGTTCAACGGCGGCGGTCACATCAACCACTCGCTGTTTTGGCAGAACCTCACCCCGCCCAAGTCTGCAGAGGCAAAGCCCGATGCCGCCCCCTCGCTGACTGCGGAGATCACCAAGGCCTGGGGAAGTCTCGACGAGTTCAAGAAGGCGTTCTCAGCCGCCCTGCTTGGCATCCAGGGCAGCGGGTGGGGCTGGCTCGTGAAGGATGCCGGAGCCGGTCTGCGAATTGTGACGACCAAGGACCAGGACCCGGTCGTGGGGGGAGAGGTGCCCGTCTTCGGTGTGGATATGTGGGAGCACGCATATTACCTTCAGGTTTGTGATCCCTCAGCACCCTTGTCTCAGCCCAGCGTCCGAGATGTTGCAGCTGCTGATCCGCGTTTGTCTTGCAGTACCTCAATGGAAAGGCGGCGTATGTGGAGAACATTTGGAACGTCATCAACTGGAAGACGGCGGAAGAGCGTTTTCTCGGCTCCCGTGAGGATGTCTTCAAGACTTTGAAGTTGGCGCTTTGATTTTTGGGGCCCCTTCGTTTGTGATGCTGAGGCGGAGTGATCGTGATTGACTTGACCTAGGACGAGACTCAGTCATATCACTGGGTATTCAGCTTATTTGATGTTGTCGCTTATGCAGTGGTATGAATCCAAGCCAGGTCGACGGGCCGTTACACACCAAACCCACCATTGCCCTTTTGGGGCTGGTGCATGGTTTATGCTTGAAGCCGCATTGCCCTGGCAGATTCATTTACTCTACACTTCTCTCATTTCGTTTGAAACATACGAGTGGCTAATACGCGAGCACGCCATTTGCCCTTCACGCATGGCTTGCTTGACTGCATACTGACAAGCTGCTAGGAGGAGGTGCTGTCACGATGCAAGATCTCGCAGACCACACGGCCCAGGACTCACCGCTTATCCATTCGCGGGTCTTGCCGCTGATCCTATTGAACAGCGTCATGCTGTCCCTCAATGATATCGATAGACTGGTGAGACTCTGCCACGCGGTGTGAGGAGAAAAAGCCGGTACAACATCGCGTGCGGGAGCTCGCATCCAGCCGCCATAGGGACGGGAAGAAGGCCGTTCCAATCATTATCTCCAACGTGTTTTTCGTTTCTTTTGAGGCCTGGCTCCACTTCGATCTTGCGGTGTTTTTTTGGACCCGAGCAGGTAGTGCTCTGCTGTACTCGCACAGATCGCACGTTCGAGGGGGCAAATCACTTCCCGATGACGGAATCTGAAAGGCTGTGCGCGAGAGCTGACAGGGAAACCGGCTGCAAAGCGTTTGCAGTCTTGGTCAAGGGGATATATCGCGAGGCGGGGATGTAACGAAGCACCACAGCGCTCCCTCCCGCTAGGTATGAGACCATGCGACCCGTGCTGGTTGGGATGACCTTGTTGACTACTAGGCACGCAAAATGGGCAGATCATAAAGCCAGATTCTGCGCAGCCAATTGCGGCGAAGAAGTTTTCCGTTTGCCTCCGAGACAATTTGTCTTGAAACCCGCCGTCCCTTGCGCCTTGAATTTCATTTCCGAACATCTGTGATCTGTCTGCCTTTCTTCGACAACATGGCAAAAGCTTCCAGCCGTGTCTCTGGGACCCAGCCTCACGTTTAAGCTTCTTCATCAGCGGGATTTCCGGAATCCAGCCATTGCGCGACCTGGTGTTCCCTCGGCCGACGTACAGAGGACGTTCCTCACCGCCACCGATGCCGGACTGTGAAAGCTCGGTTGATCGGAATGGCGTAGGGTGGTGCATAGGGCCGATCGCGCAGTGGCTGCGCTGGGGTGGTCAACTCGTGGGGAGACGCAGCGACAGGGTTCCTGCGGCAGCCACCCCCTCCTTAACTTCTTCTGTTGTTTTCCTCGGGCGTTTGTCAAGCTGGTTGTGGCGCCCCTGGTGTGGAAACAAATGGCTTCCGTGTTTGTTTGCTTGCCCTTGCCCTTGCCCCTTGCTAGGCAACATGAGGAAGTTTGGGCACCCTCGCCGTTTGAATGAGCCAACGACCACGCACGGAGCCTAATACTACGTTATTCAGGTTCTGACGTCTCTTTTTACATGGGAAGATGCAGCGCTCCCGTGGGTATGCAGGCAAGCTTCCGACCCGCCTGCCGAATCCGATCCGTCGAATAACTTATACGTGACACGCACTGCATGCGCCCACGGCTGCAGCAAATCGACTGCAGGGGGGAGACATGGGTCGTGTTCGGCGTTGATGCTGATATCTCTACGCGAGCGGGCTGGGCGTTGTTCAGTTATAAAAGCACGAAGGAGCTGGCCGGATTCTCTCTCATCGTTCAGCACGCTTGGTGAGCCGGTCTTTTCTTCCTAGGCGCTCGACACTCTTTTGAAACCAGACACCGGGAAACATTGCCAACATGCGCGAAGTCAGCCGTCTTGCGCTCCTTTGCTGGAGGTAAGTTATGCATCTGGCTTCTGTTCCCTCGGCCTTTGAATTGGCGTGCTGACGAGTGTTTTGAACTAGCTTGGGCCTTGCCGTCGCCCTGCCCAATGACTTTGCCCTGCATCCCTACAAAAGATATGTAGATCGGGCTGATACCGATGACTATACAACCGTGACCGACACCGAGACCGTTACCGTCTGCGGACCCTCGTGCGCGATTTCCCCGACCGTGACCGTCACTGTCCATGGCTACGGAAACAGTACCACGACCACTTGTTCTCGGACTCATGGTATCCCAACCAGTGTCACAAGCTCGGTCCCAACCTCCGGTGTTACACCTTGGTCCTCTGCCCTCTCATCAGCGCTGCCCATTGGTAGCACGGCCTCTTCAACTGCTTCCGTGCCCTCTTTGGCGTCGACCAGTGGGGTCTACTACAGCTCCACGACGGTTTCATTGACATGGGGAACCGCTGTGTCGTCCTTGTTGTCGTCCACGCAGCTCAGTACCACGTCCGCTCCGTTCTCAAACGGCTCATTGACGAGCACTTGGCCATCGCACTTGAGCAGCATCTATCTCTCCAGCGCGCCTCTCAGTTCGGCTAAGTCATCTGATGATTACAGCACTTACCAGCCGTCTGAGACCTCGACAACTTCCAGCCCCATTGAGTCTTCCACGTCCGTGATCCCAACTCCCGTTGGATCCACGACGGTAACTTCGACTGCCGTATCTTATACTGGAGGTGTTTCAACGACCTCGCCGACGTTAACTGGCACTGGCACTACCAGGTCTCTTCCCACATCATGGACTCGAAGCAGCAGCGGCCTGTCCTCTGTGATCTATCCGTCTAGCGGGTCTTCCTACTCCGAGGCCTCCACAACGGTCATCACGCCTGTCCCATTGTCGACTGTGCCAAGCTCGCTGATGTCCACCGATCCCTTGTCAGGACCCAGCCCAGTACCTTCGACCTCGGATGAGACCATTTTCTCGACCATCAGGGTGACTTCCACGGGCCTCATCACTGTGACGGAGACGAGCAGCACTGCCACCTCGTGGGAACCCAACACCAGCGGTCTCTATCCTCCGTGGTCAGGAAACGTTTCTGCCAGCATCAATGCATCATTCCCCGGTACCGCGCCCAGCATCACAAGGACCTGGAGCGTCCCCGTCTCCAGCCCTACCTCGGTGTCTTCTGGGATTGATGCTACCGCCACGCCTTCAAGCACACCCAGCTTCAGCAGCTATGCGTCGTCCACCAGCATGACTGGCTCGGCTTCTCTTCCCGTCTCCAGTCCCGTCCTCGAGTCTTCTGCAAAGGATCCCCTCAATGGGCCGACTCCCTCGAACACAGCCGTGTACAGTACCTATGATTACGAGTCATCTACGGGCACCAGCGTTACTGAAACCTCAACCGTCCCTGTCTCCAGCCCCATCCTAGAGTCTTCCGCGACGAACCCGGTCTCCGGGCCGACTCCTTCAAGCACAGCCGTATACAGCACTTATGACTACGAGTCATCCACCGCTACGAGTGGCTCAAGCACGGTCACCTCTCCGGTCTCCAGCCCCATCCTGGAATCTTCTGCGACGAACCCACTCTCCGGGCCGACTCCTTCAAGCACGGCTGTGTACAGCAGCTACGAGACCGAGTCCTCCACAGCCACCAGCACCACTGGAACATCTTCCCTTCCCGTCTCCAGCCCTCTCTCGTCCGCAAGTGACTCGACCACTTTACCGACTCCTTCAAGCACAGGTGTGTACAGCACTCCTGAGTACGAGTCCTCCACAACTTCCAGCACCACCGGAACATCTTCCCTTCCTGTCTCTAGCACCCTCCACTCATCGGCCACCGACCCCCTCTCGACCTCTACCCCCTCAAGCATCATCACCTCCTCCCCTTCG
>Ga0247780_1000533_pt1 | contig 35053 bp, 37 predicted proteins | sample UWRJL079202R5_FD_179927 | JGI IMG/M metagenome (GOLD analysis project Ga0247780, IMG submission 179927) | Plant litter microbial communities from Arlington Agricultural Research Station in Wisconsin, United States - UWRJ-L079-202R-5 | ecosystem: Environmental > Terrestrial > Plant litter >...
CTCCTTCCCACGAGACAGCCCTAGACCAACCGTCTCCGAACTCCCTTCGCCTCCGAGTTCCCCGCCACCCATGAGCCTCAATTACAAACTCAGCCTCAGAACTCCCCTCCTCTCCGACCTCACCTTTACCCACCAACGACAGCACGTTTTCCAAGCCAGCAGCAGCCGCCGCCGCAGCCGCCAGTGGCATTATCCCCATCCACAACAGCAGCGACGACAGCAACGACAGCAACGACAGCAACACCAACAACCTCTCCCCGCCTCCTCAGTACCAAAGCCAAGCCTACTCCGACCTCCCCAAGGTCATCGCCTCTCTCCCGCAAGCACAGGCACCACTAGACCCAGAGCTTGAAGACCTCCAAGCACGGCGAGAGGCTTTGGATACGCAGCGCGCGAGGATCATGCAGTTGTAGGAGATAGAGGACGAGAGGGCGCGGCTTGATCAGCTGATCGCGCGGTTGCAGAGCAGGGGTTTGAAGTAGGTAAACTGGGATGGGGCTGTGAAGGGGGAAGGGAGCTGTCTCTAATATAAGTGTAGCGAATGATATTCGCTTAGTGTCTAAACTCTATACCAACTTAGATCAAAAACATCGCCGTCTACTAATATCTTACCTTTAAGAACCAGACAGTCAAACTGTCGGGACTACACGTCCCCTTTGCTGTGCCGGCTGTCTCCAGGCTTAATCTCTAAATCTTATTGCGCTACCACCACCGCTAGATTCTGGGCTCGCCTCAGTAAGCGCGGCTTCGTCTCCTGGGGCTCATCCTTGAGTTTGGGCCCTTGGGAGCTTCGTGTTGTTTGACATTCGTTTATCAACACTGAACTGACGCCCGGTGTACGGATTCTGTATAAAAATACCACTCTTTGTAATCTGTCCTGAAGGCCCTCTAGAGCCAGCACCGTCCCTCTTCCCGCCCTTTTTCTTTCGAAGGCGCTGTAGCAACGACGCCAAAAAACCCGCCATCCTTATTCGCCTCGCGCGCATCGATGCGGTGTTCATCTTGGAGGGTGTAGTCGCAGAAGGCCTCAAAGTCATTCCACACCTCGACCTTCTTGCCCATCCGCCGGGCGCCGATTAAGTCCACGATATTGACGAGCGTGTTATTTACATGCAATTTGCACTCTGCAACGGAGCCGTTCGGGGGAATGCCCACCTCGCGGCATAGGTCTTGGTAGCCCTTGAGCTCCAGATCAGCCTGTGTCTCCTATTTCGTACGCTACATAGAACTGTTAAGAGACTGAGATCTTTCGCTCGAGATCCCACCAGCCCACTGTCCTAAACCCAGGTGGATAAGACGGCCGAGTTCTGTCGACCCATCCGCTCGTACACCGTGTTCCTCAGCATCGCGAAGTATCCTGTCAATATATTCTCCTGCCGCGGAGAGGTGCAGGATGTGGGCAATGGCGTAGTGGATAGCGAAAAGGCGAGGTAAAGGCGCATCAACCGCTCGGTTTTCTGTGAGGTAGAGCGTTCGCGTAACAGGAAGAGGGGGATCACGCATAAGGTGGCGATCACGAATAAGACATGCACCATGGAGAGCGGAGACACGTTCTGGTGTACCAACTAAATCCTGAAATGGCCCGGCGCCCTGGGCTCTCTGGATGGCGGTATGATAGTCGGGGGACGGTTGGGGTGTCTTTTTCGTTGAGGCTTTCACTAACAGCAGCGCCAAGTCAGCCCACCCAGTCAAGAAAAAGTAGCAAGCGGTTAACGTACATGGTAAGAAGAAGTTTTCCAACAGATAATCAGCGAAATCGAATAAGCCCGATTGAAGGCCTGTCTCGACTTGCTCATTCCCCAAGTTTACATCGTCCTTGTCGAGAGAGAGTCGTATGGACTGAAAGAAGGCACGCAGGAAGACATCGCGTGACTCTTGCGAGCGCGCATATTCGTAGGTGTACTGGACGAGGAGAGGGTGGCTATACTGGGCGTCTCGCTGACGCCTCTTTTCGACGGAGCACTGCGACTCGAAATGTCGGACAATGTGATAGAACTAATGCGTTGCCCGCGCGCGTTGATCGACGCTTAGCGGCCCCTCGGTAGAAAAGTTAATAAATCCTTCGAGGGATGACTGGTGACGGTGGAAAGATCACGGCTGCAAAGGGTTTGCTCGAGTGATTGGCGTATCCTCCATTGCTTTGATGACAAACTGCCACGGCATCGCGCCATTTGGCGAAGTTCAGCGGGCGGGGAGGGATGGGCAAATGGCAAAGGGATAAGATTTAGATAGCACGGGCCATGTACCCCAGGTGCGGCTCAATTCGGTGGCACTGGGCGCCAAGCGCACGTGCCCGTACAACGCGCTCGCAGAGGCGTCGAAGACTCGTCCTCGGCGGCGTTGAGGGCTTCCCGCTCCGTGTATTGCACCCGCTCCAGCTCGCGGTCGGCGAGCTCCTTGGTCTCAGCCATGCGGCCAGAGATCTTGCCTGCTTTCTCGGCGCAGTTACCATCTCGCAAAAATTGGTGAGCGGCATGCTCTGCACATACTCCAACAACGACGCCGTTTCAGAATCCATCCCGCCTCCCCGACCTATAGGGATAACGACGTGCGCATATTCGCCTAAAAGTAGATTTAGGTTTGATCTGCTATCGATAGAAGCTGGTCTCGAATGAGGCAAAGAATCCAGGAATGACGGTGCCGCTGTGGTTGGCGATGGATAGTAGGCCTGCCTCGGTGTGGAGGTAATCCCTATTGCTACTTGTACTTCCTCCTGCTTTTTAAATACTTTACAAATGAGTCACCTCACCTACAGCTAACATATCCCACAGTGCTCAATAGTTCATAGCTTATTCTAATTCAATTAACAGGTTAAATCATGCACGGTTTGCGGTAATCACTCTACATAAGAGATGTGCGTGGTTAAAGCATCCAGGTTAACACTGATCTGCAGCTCTATCTGGTTTCGGTTAAGTGGCATCAATGAAAAAGGGTGTGCTGTGACTCAAAATCACAGCCCGTCAGTTCAGGGTAACAAACCATTAGCCAACGTGGTCTAGTCAGGGTTAAATAATGCACGTCAGTTTGTCGAAATAAGTTCAAGTTAAGGACAAATGGCAGGGGTAACAAATAGGTATAATGAATTCTCTTCGCTTGATGTCCAAACTTACATGCCAACGTGGATCGAAACCTCGCTTTACATAATCCTCCTCAGGTCAAATTACAACAGCCCGACAAAACCCACAACCACAGCAACAATAATTCCCATCATCCCCCCCTTGACCCTCCCCACACCATTGCTCAACCCCTCGGCTGTACCCGTCAAGTTCTTCGTCGCCAGCGCCAACCACTCTTGATTCGTCTGGCTTCCCGGGCCATCATACACATTCACCCTGCTCAGCACCTTGTCACTCCACCCCAAGACCGCATCGCCAATCTTCCCACTGCTGTCGGGAGTGCTTCCCGGCGCACACTTCCCTCCCTTCCACGCCACATCGGCAATGTCAGTCCACAGGGTGGTGATATCCGTCAGGTAGGACGCCTTGTTGAAGCGGCGGCAGTTCGCAGCCTCATACACAAACTGCATAGGCGGGCCATTGGGGTCCTTCTCGAGATGTGCGTTGCGGTAGTTTACCTGCGCGGTGGTCAAGTCGATGGGCATGAGCGGAGGCGTTCCGTTGGTAGGGAGACCAGGAACAAGATTAGCAGGGATGGTCGGGTTGTACTTGGTGACAATTGTGTTCCAGACAGATTGGATGCTCTGAAGTTTCATGACGAGCGAGCCCTTGACGCCCCCAACGGCTTGCATTGGCTGAGCCAAGGGGCGGCCCCCGAGGGCGACGGTGCGGACGCGTTGCTCGTGCACCATGAGACTAACAAAGACAGTGCATGTGGAGGCGCATTTGCCGTCGGCGAGGATGGTGATGTCCTCTGCCTTGAAGGGCTGCGGGGGCGGGGGATCGGCGGGGTCGAAACCAGCAATGAGAAAGGTGGAGTTCGTCGCGACGTCGAGGTTGTTGCGTACGTCGGAGAAATCGTACTCAAAGAGGTTTGACTCGCGGTCCTCGGGGAAGGAAGCCGGCCCATAGATGGCGGGGAAGTCGGGGTAGCGTTTGGAGGTAGAGGGAGAAAGGAAGTAACCCATGAAAACACTCTCCTCGTCAGGGGTGTTGTAGGCGGCAGTGCCCATGACCTTCATGGCGGCGTGGGCGCGGAAGCGAGCACCCGAGTAGGCCTTCCCCGTAGGGAAGAGGGTGCGGTAAAGCTCAAAACCCTGCATGACGAGGCCGCCACCGTTGTTGGACAGGTCGATGATGAGTTTTGTGCGGCCTTCTTTGGCACATTGGGCGAAGAACTCGCGGAGAAAGGTCCTGGTGGCAAGGTACTCGGGATTGCAACCCGCGTTGATGACGGTGTCGTTTGAAGGGGCGAAGGATGTTACCGCCAAGACGGCCGTGTCGGCGTGCGCTGTGGAGTTGAGGAAGTAGCCGGCAAAGTAGCCGTAGCGTTGGATGAGCACTGGATCCGGGTAGTAGGGGACCGACGTCACGAACGGCGGGAGGTCCTCGGTTGGCTCGGCATCCCGGCGGCGGATCTTGAGGGCGGCTGCGGCTTGGGCCGGGGTGATCTCGGGCGGGATCTCGACTGCCGTGTGCAGGGCTTCGCCGGAGGCGATGTTGGTGAAGTCGACGAGAGCGATCGCACTGTTCGGGTACACACGCGTGGTGCCGTTGGCAAACTTGACAGTGTGTGAGTCTGGAAGGCTTGACGCCGTCGTAAAAGAACTCGATCCCGAGGGGATAGACCAGAACAAGTAGTTGAACTGGGCGTCGGGGTCCTGGGTCGTGACCTCGGCGGCCACCTTGGCCAGGAAATCCTGGACGGGCACGTCGTCAATGGATTCGATGTCCGAGACGCTGTCGCCGGGTGAGACGACATCAGCGACATCATAGATCTTGGGCAGTTCCAGGCCGTCCGACGAAACCGACGTGATGTTGAGGCTGCGAGTGAACTGGAAGGCGCCGAGAAGAGCGGGCGTGTAGGCCACATGGCCGTCTCCCGTGGCGGCGATCATGCGCTGGATGTCCAGCACAAACTCGAACTGGTTCTTGTAGCCGCCCTTCCTCAGCTTCTCGCGGATGGCCAGAGAGCCGCCAATGATGTCGACGGCGGGAAGGAGGTAGCCCTGCGGCGGCTTTTTCAGGTACCCCACCGTGCTCTGGAAGGGAAGGTACGGGAGGAGGAATTCCATCAGCGCCACATCCCGCTCCACATCAACCGGCACCGACTCCAAGCATGCAAGTGCGACTGAGGGCCTGATGATCGGTGACGTTCCGGCCTCGGCGGCCTTGAAGGCAAGACTGATGGCCTCGCACCCTTTCGCGTCCGGGTTGACGGGGGGGCTCGGATGCGCACTCGCAGCGGGTTCCTCGACGTTGGGTGTGCCAATAGATGGCGTGGCCGATACGGCGGGGTCTTGTCGTCGAATGACGTGGGCGGATGTGGCCGAGGCCGTCGCCGCGAGGGCAAGCGCCAATGTCGCCGCGTGCAGCAACATGGTCAAACGAGGGCAGCCCAAACGAGTGGCTCCGATGGAAGCGAAAGACGAAAACAAGAGATTGTCACTCGAAGCCGACAACCCGGAACACACCAAAAACAAGACATCGTCTCGCTATATGTATTCCATCGTCGACTCAATCTTATTTTTCTGCCTGCGCATCACGTCAAGCCAAGCCCCGGGGCCCCTGTGCAGCTTTCAGCTCTAGCCCAAATAGGCGTCTCCAAGAGCACACGCATACGGGGGGGCTTCCCGCCCAGCATCGCGTCTGACGAGCTCTAGACGCGCTGTGCAGAGCAATTTCTGGGAGGTGAAATCGATTCTGGCAAGAAAGGTCTAGCGCCTTAGTAAAGTGTTGACTAAACAGCTAATTTGGGCGATGACTGTCAGGGGTATTCATAGCCCTGGAGGCCTGCTGAGTGGTAATTTCGCCTGCGACGGCGTCCTGAATGGTGCTGACAGGCCCATGTTTTCAAAATTCCTTCCGCTTTGGGCCAAATACACAGCCTGGCCGTAAGCAGTTACGAGCTGCCCTGTTGTTTCAGCACAAGCATTTGAAATAACCTTGGAGCGTCTTGCAGCTCAAGCACATGTTTCCGCAAATTCACCTCCGTTTAAGAGTCGGCAGCGCGCGCAACGATCTTGATCAAAACCCAGCACCCGACCAAACTGCGCCCTTGCCCCGTCAGCGGTTGTGATACAATATGTAGTACCATCATTCCAGATGCACCGAGCCAACCGTCCTCACATAATACCAGCAAAGAATAGCCAAAACCAAGTTCCTAATACCAGCAACCAGATAACCCAGGTTAAGACTCAGCTGGGAATACAAACAGCTAATCCGACTAGCATTGTCAGCAGGTGTCCTCCACTCGAGATCCAAGTTCAGTCGCGACCTCAAAAGCGGAAAAACCGCAAGAGTGAGTAACGTGACCGACAGCAATCCCGTGGATATAATACTGAAAGCACCATAAGATTTCATCGACTTTAAAAGCCGAGCCTGGTAGTGAAACTGAGCAAGGCCGAAACCGACAATGCCAACTCCCAAAAACAACATGAAAAACCCAGCACCATGATATACACAACAAGGCCCCAGGACATACCGGGTTTCATCCAGCGGTTGTCATTGTACCAGAGGAAGAGCAGGCCGATAGGCAACAAGGCGATGAGGGAGATGACCGCCTCTCTCATAGTGTCAGGAGATACAGCATTTGGCTCCGTCTCTCTGTGTAATTCCCAGTCGTGACGCCGTAGGAACAGTATCAAACTATGGTCCGTCAGCAAACTGGGACTGATTCAGGAGAGTCGACTTACAGTGCCAAGGCACACGCCCATTGTACACCAACCTGGATATACCCCGTCAGGGCTGATGTAGCCTGGTGCCCCCTGAGCGTGCCATTATTCACACAGTTGAAAGTGTCGTAGTAGAGGTCGTTTGCGATTCGTATGCAGAGAGTGGCCATTGACAAGAGTGCATGATGGAGGATGTAATGCGACGAGATTCCTGCCACGGCGCTCGAAACCACGGTGCTTGAGACCACGACTCTGGAGGTCCGCCCGATGGCGATGTACTGTGAGACATATGCGATGATAATAGCGGCGCAAAAGAGACTGTTCGAGATTTTGATGAGCAACGGTATGGCATGGAGTTGTTTCTTGAAGTTAATACTTACAGCTCTGCGGTGATGCGCCATGATGCACGGTAGTTGACTGCCGCCGACATTATGCTTATGCTTGTGTCACGGGGCTAAGGCCCCAAAGTGGGTCTGGGCTGAGAGCCCAGACCACCGCTCCCATGGAGGCGGGTCTCCGCCTATATAGCTGCGCTCCGCGCAGCTCCTGTATCTACTCTTGATCTTCTTCTTCATAGAAACCATAATCGATTCAGTCACCAAGTAACGGTATCCACCTTACTCGGCCCCTCACAGCTTGTAATAGAACGCGGACGATAAAAAAGAGCGAGAAGAGAAGGGGGGGTTACTAACGATGATAGTAAGTACCTGCCTCTTTAATTACTCCTATAACATTTTTCTAACCAAGTCCAGATTAGTCACAAAGCCTAAACAGGGGGTAAGGTAAAGCAAGTACCTCCCTAAGCTAAGGTAAGTTTGGTTATAATTATTATGATTTAAAATGATATGTATATATTAATTTCTAGCTACTAAGTGCTCTGTACACCTCTGCCGGCATTATAAACGTTAGCTTGTCAAGGGTGTTGCTGATTGCGGCTTGGTGTGGAAATTTATGGAAACACTAACAGTGGGCCCCTTGTTGAGCTAACGTTTATAATGCTGGCGGAGGTGTAGGCTCCCTGTATTACAGGAGCCTCCAGCAAGCAACACCCTGTGGCTGTTGCGTGGTTGCGTACCCCGTAACCACTAGTCGAATCTTCTAGAACCCAGAGGGTTCTAGAGGATTCTAACCCACCCCAGGGCCCCCTAGGGCCCCTAGAGTGCTCAGAACCTATAGAATCTAGGAAGGTTGAGCCCCCCAAGCCCCCTTGAATTCGGTGGTGCCACTGTGTCGAACTGCAGCGGCAGTTCTTGGCGCTCAGGCGCGCAGGCGCCTTACCGCTCCAGGCTAGGCTGGAGCGCAGGAGCCTTTCGTCATGTGCTCTCCTCACACACAGGGAGCTCTCTTTTATATTTAGTCTGGGAGCTTCGCTCCCACCCTTTCTACCTAATCAAGTCACTTTGCAACTGCACTTCCGCTGCTCCCATGAGCTCCGTACCCTCAGTGAAACGTTCCACACACTGCCCCACAGAATCAACTAGATCATCCTCGTCATCCTTGATATTTTTTGTAACGTTTTCATCCTCATCTGGATCCTCAACGTCTGTTGTTTCGGCTGAGTTGACGTCATCAAATACCTCGTCCTCTGGAAAAAACGAAGCGTCCGAGTCATATGCATCTTCACGTGATTTACGAGACCGGACCATACTGGAGTGTTGCACCGTCGGCGCCAGACTCCTGGCTATGTAATGCGATGTCCAAATCAGCGGCAGAACCCACTAAAAATGGCGGCAGACTCACCCACACATTGTTTATGCCTCGAACTTGTCGTCTTTGATGAACGATCTCGGAGATAGGACTGCTGCGTTCAATCACCGCAAACCTTCACAATGCGCTATTATATCTTCGTGATTGCTTTGTGGAAAGAATCATGTGGGTAGATGCCATTTGCATCAACCAAAAGGACAACAGGGCGAAAAAGAACGACAGGTTCAGTCTATGGCGGAGATCTATTCCAAAGCAAGTCGCGTGATTGTTTGGCTCGGGCAGGCAACCGTAACACCGATCGAGCGCTTGAGGTGATTCGCGCTGCTGCTGAAGAAGAGCAGAAGTGTGGGCCTTAGAGGGGCGATGTCATTGGCTCTCGCAGACAAAACAGGAGACTCAAACCGCAGGCGGTTTGCCTAAAGAGCCTTGAGGAACAAAGCCGGACAATACGGGTAATCCTCAACTTAGAAACTATTTAATTAGTGTACGGATTAGTCTAATTCAAGAGAATGTGGAGACCAGGGGTTCTATCAGTTGCACCGTCTGATATAATCCGTAACGTCTCCTAAAAGGATTGCCCCGGAAATGCCACGTATGGCGCAGGAACCTAAACTAAAACCGAGGGTACGGGAAGCGACGGGTGTATCAGCCCTATGGGCCGTACCGTGGATCTCTTATTATGTTCGCATCCTTGTTGCAGATCTATAGCCGGAGCATCGCAGTGCCCTGAGGAGTGGCAATCCAATTCGTGGCTGGTTGGCCTGGGAGGTGAGGATTGAGCGCTAAGTCTTTTAAGGAAGGCGGTAAGAGATGGGGGAGTTATTCTGCCACGTAGCTTTTCTGTGAGCACAACCCCGCTTTGCTTTGCGTCTCCTTACTTCCTCCGAATCATGATGATGCCCAAGTTTACCTCGCAATTACCGAGAGTTTAAATTCCATCGGATTCCCCGTTGCCTAGATATCGGTCCAAAATGGCCGGCCGTGGAATGCCATGGATAGACCAAGCCCGCTAATGACATGCCACAAGCCACGCTAGTGAACGAAATGTACTGTGTGTAAATCGTGGACGAGCCGCCTTCCACTGGGAGTGAAGTTGCCGTCGCACAAAGCTCGAAACAGGGCAGCCTATCGCGAAGCTCCTGATGGTTCAATAACCTATCATATGCGTGATCTAGCTCTATCGAATTCGATGAGGTTCCATGAGCGTCGGCGTCCAGTTCGGAAACGGGGTGTGCCAGATGAGAGCGATCAAGGACGTTTCTCTAAGCGACCACCCATCATCCTGCCTCGGAAAGCACACTTGCTACGCCATGGCGGAAGAAATCGACCGTGTTATTGCCTCAATCCAAGGATTGAGCCTCGCCAATGGCACGACCGACTTGCCTAGTTTGCGATCTCGTCGCGCAGCAAACTCAAAACAGAATCTTGAGGGCGCAACTAAAGCGTTAATACTTGCTACCGAAGCCACCGCCTCACACGCGCAACAACTTCTCTCAGTGGCCGACAAAATTTCTGGACCAGGCCATGATCTTGCGCGCCTCGTTTCCCTCAGAAGAAGAGCCAAAGCTCTTGCCGACATCACAGTGACCTTTGGCGATGCACTCGACTGCTACATCCTATCGCAAATCAAATCGTTGGCTGGTCCAGGGACAACAGCAGAGAAACTGCTCTCCCATTTCGATGCCCATTTGCGGGGCATCATCCAAGATGTCGTCAGCAGCACCACCGACGAGGGCAGCGTCCTGCGCGAGATACTGGAGCGTTGTTACAGCGAGTCTCTTCAAAGATCCGGCACCCTAAACTTTGACAACTACGCCGACCCCCTAGATGAAACCTGCCTCGAATCGCCCTACGATCCCGACTTTGAGAGTGAAGAGTATTACGAGCACGAGAATCGTCTGGAAGTTGACGAGGATTACGCCAATACCTTTCGCTACAACCGCAGACTTAAGGCCGAGAGAAAGGAGCAGGAACACAAAAAGAAGAAGGAGAACTGGATCGGCTTTTGGGTTAAAGCGCTTCAAAGATGTCACAATGGGCCCACGCTATTCTATCCTCCGGCGAGTCATCTTTCTCAATGCTATTTGACAGACGTTCCGCGATACCTCTTCCGAACCTTTGACCAAGCAAGCTCTGGGTGGAGTAATGAAGATGTTGTCGCTTCCGTGGAGAGAATTTCCGACGAATCGAACAGCAGAGTCGATATCCTTTCGAAGCCAACAGAAGTGTCTATAAGGATGCTGCATGGGCATTTGACCAAGTTGTGTTTTGGAGGTGGAGACGAGAGCGATAACTTGATGTCATGGAGCAGCTCTCTGTTGTTTGTCATCCAGTACGCTGTCTGGCGATGCCATCATCGTCGCTACGGGGAAGATGAAGTCAAGATCTGCGCAGTCGACACGAGGAAGTTTCCCCGTGGCCAGTTCGCCCGTGACATAACGTTGCTGCGTGCTTATCGCCAAACCGCGAAACATGACGAGGGAATGAATGAATTCTTCGACTTCCGTCTCAATCGCGAAGACTACGACAACGGGGAGTTTCTTTCGCAGGGACAAGTACATCACAAGGGCCGGTCCTCTATGGTTTCTCTTGACCAACTCATCAAAGCCGGGCTGCATGACCTGTACCCCGAGTTTAAGGAAGAATCTGAAAAGAGCTCATGGACAAATCGGGTGCGAAGTCTTCGATCGAGGTGGTCCGCCGAGCAATCAACAACCAAGTTGGACATACAAGCAGCCCTCAGTGTCGCCAGAGTGTGCTTCAAGACATTTGAACCACCCGATATAGCGATGCTGCTTTTGTTGTTCAAGAACCGCAAGCTCCGACCAACAACCACAACCACAACGCGCCCACCCCCATTCCACAGCGTCACGGGAAAGTGTCAGGGGGTCTTCAAGGACTACGGACCAGAGGAGGTGCAGCGATATATGAAGATTTTGGAAACGACAGCTTTTGGAGATCGAGACAACAAGGCCGGCGATTCATTCCGCAAGCCTCTCTCGTTTGCTCAAGGCCCACAGCTCCTCAAAGACGTCTTTGACTGTAGTTAAACCGTTCGACATGCATCTATGCTTGGCTAGCTTACGGGCGACTTCCATGGCGGGTGTGGGGCCTGGCCGTCTCACTCCATCTCTCAATACCCTGCCGCCTCTCTAGTCTCAGTACCGCCACGATAAGATCTAGGCGAGGATCGAGGCTGGCCGATACAAGGATGGAGGCTTGGCTCGGCGACGATTTCGGGATCAGTTGGTATAGTAGTGGCACATGCTCTCGGGTGGAGACAAGATGAATAGATCAAAGATATAAAACAGTACAAAAACTGAGCAAGTCAGAGTTCACTTAACAGGGCAAGTGGCAAATTTCACTCTTAGTAGACGGATGATGTTAGGATACCGTGCCGTGGATCTGAAGCGCATGACGTTGGAGATGCATCTTATAGTCTAGTGGCATACAGCAAGCTCCGCACTCTATATTGTCCCCCTCTCGGATGTTTTTTAGGTATTTCCGTCGGAAGTGCTTACTTACGTTGTCAGCACTGTAGAATTCGTGTGTAAGTTCTTCGATATAAGGGTCATCTGGTTCTAAGTGGAGTGTTAGGTTTACGTAAAGGAAGCATCTCCTCGGCCTCTCCTCCTTACTTGTTATAAAGACAGATAATATAGCCGTATAATGACCGTATTTTACATAACGACTGTCTTCTTAAGGCTTATTTTTGACGGAAGACTGCTATATCGTCCCCGCCTTGGAAGTGTTAGTGCGCTGTACAGCTAGCCCTTTTACTATGACGTAATAAGCCACCATGTCAGAAACACTGCACTCTGGATTCTGTGGAATTAAAGGGGTTCCAACTGTGTCATTATATTCCTCGTTCGGCTCTCTGGCTCAGCCAGAGAACCTTCCTTATAGCTGTGAATAGTGGCAAGCCGTGTGGCAAAGCCACGCGGCTACAATTACGCGTCTGTGGCAATAGTTACAAATCTGTGGTTCTGGTGGTTTCCAGACTCTTCTTTCTGACAGTTCTGGCCTCTGGCTAGAACCCCCTTCTTTCTGACAATTATTAAAAGAAGCACGGTTCAAAGAACCGCGCGGCACGGCTCCTTTTTAACGGTGGCACGCGCTAGAGAACGTATCGCTATATACATAAACGGCTACAGTAATATTACACACAAAGCTTAAAAAGAACGGCAGGGTCGGCTTAAACAAACGCCCCGAGTTAATAACGGAACCGAGGCCTAAATTGTTACGACCTGCTCTTAACGAGGGCCCAAGGGGGGTCCGGACAAGATAAGACAGAGCGTATGGCAGGACGCTAAACTTAAGGGGTGATCCAAAGACGGCTTGTTAAGCTAGCACTCCTAGACGAGAGTACACTGTCACTATAGATCGCTGTCACTATAATGCACAGAGGGTGGTCTGAACAGTAAGACATAAATAAACAATGTAATACTAACATGAGGAACCAGGAGTCCCTTACGGCCATCATAGACACGATGATGATTATCTATACTAACTATCTAAGAGGTACTTCGTACCTTGCTTGGTCCATTGTGCTTGGTGGTGCACCACGCAGTTACTGCCAAGCAGTGAACTGGGTGGCGCTTAGTGTTGATGGTCGTTGTGGACCACTAAGCGACTTCTGACTGGACGTAGGGGCTTCGAGTCTTTGCACCCCTGGCCCAGTGCGCAACGCAATGTGTGTTGCCTTCCTGCACTGTTCCTTCTGCGGTGGATTCGTCGGGCCGCGCCGGCCCAAGCGACGGCCTGCAGGGTCGTTATATAAATACGGTTTAAATAAGCTAAAGGTGTTTAGGTTATAAAATAAAGAATAAGACCTATATATAACTCTATTTAATACAAGCTTAATATATAAACTTTTATATCTTTCGATTTATGATAAGGTTTTCGCTATTAAGGTTAGCGGCACGTGTCTCTTAAAGATAATAGAGATAACGGCAAAAATAAACCTTAATAATAAACCTTATTTAAAGTGGGTTAGGAAAGCGGATCTGGAGAACTAAATATATAAAGCAGAACACCTCCTTCCTAAAGGGCCTTCTTCTTATTATCTATCATTACATCAATTCTACTTTAATTTTTTCCATCTCAGAGTATCACTTAATTACGTGACTTGAGTACCTATACAATGCCTGAATTTCCTAATTCGGCCTAGTACCTTTATAACACTAGCCGGAATATAGAAAATAAATCCAACTATACTTATCCACTTCCAAGCTACCCTATTCCACCGGCTTCTCTCCCACTCTACCTGCCTATTAGTGGTCCATCTTATTAACCATTACTAGTTAATTTACAAGGCTCTACGGCACAAATCTTTATGAAAGTGCATTATAGCTAAAACGATAACAGTATATTACTTATATGCCATTTAACTAAGTGTGGAAGCCATCAGTAAAGATGTCGCTATACACCTCCAGCTCCCCCAGCTCCCCACCCGCTTACCTTGGCTCTCACCTTCATGAAATTATCCTAACTCCCGCTATAGCCTTTACGGTGAGGAAGCATTGGAAGAGGGGGTGAACAAAAACGCTATGAAGTCGTAGCTTTAGCAGAGGGCATAACTCAGCCCCTTAAAGATCAGATCTATTATATTGATGCCCATAGCAAGACCAAGTGATAAAAACAAACTAGTGTATCCAATTTCTCATCCCGTAGCTTGATTCTCGGGGGTGGCTAACTTTGCTAAAGGTTTGTTGTATTCACAAGATGGTTGAGGGAAGCGACGCTTGCAATTTGAACACGGCTTATCTCCGTCACACTATGCAAAAGTAAGCATTAAAATGACTGCTTAAGATGATTACTTGACGTACTCTTTGCTTCCTTCGGCGGCATTCACCACATGAGAGATATCTCTGGGTATTTGCATGCGTCTTCCTCAGGTCTTGGATGCTGTGGACGTCGTTACGGTGGTCTTCATACGGTGGCACCCCTGGTTGTGGTTGGCGGGGGTTGGTGCTTTCTTCAATAGCGTCCTCCTGCTCCAGCTCCTGCTTCGGTGGGGGAGCTTGGCCGCTAGCTGCCATCGTGGACCTCTCTCTTCGCGTGGGCATTTTTGGAAAAAAACCCTCAAAGCGTTCAATTGCGGCATCTGGTACCTTGTGCTCCTCGGGTTCCTTGCCATCTGAGAGCTGAGTGGGAGCCCGCTGAGGAGAACGCCGCTCATCCGCTTCACGAGCAATCGCCTGAAGATCCGAGACTCCGCCGCTACCAAAAAACTCTCCTGCCTGCCTCACGTAATAGTTTTTTACCTAAAGAAAGATTAGCCGGGCTTCATCCTAGGAAAATCAAGAGCTTTACCATCAATGGAGATTTCGTTTTCATATGTGCGGCAATAGCAGCCCAATCCGTCCCAAAGCGGCGCAATAACTCTGGGAATTCTTTGGTTTCCCGCACACTCCAGTAGATAGACTGCTGAGGTTCCCGCACAAAATGACTCGTGATGCCGCCTGCGTCCTTGGATGGTGACTCAGGTTCCGCTATCAACCTCCGTCTCGCCTCGCCAGCGGCGGGGGCGGGGGCGGCAGTGGCAATTGTTTCCCGCAGCGTAGCTAAGTCCTTATCAAGCTTTTCACGCTCTCCTTCCGTGAGAGAGTACGGACTAGGCCGGTGCCATCTTTTTGAGCCGTCGTCATCTAGTTCGTCGCCATTGTTCCCGGAATTGCTATTGCTCACGCCTGGGGGCATATGCTGCCCTTGGTATTTGGACTGAATACCGCTCTGGATAGCTAAGATGGAAGCGGCCGCTCTTTTGCCGTATTGGGACTCCAGAACTTGCGCAGCACGTTGATCAGAGACCATCTGACCACGAGGAGCTGTGCCAGTCTCCTTTTTCCGCATCGCATCGTTGCATACGGGGCAATACCAGGAGCCTTTGGGCTCGCTCTTGAGACCCACACAACTCCAATGAAACCATTCGTAGGGGCAGTCATCATTGTCGCAAGCAGCCATGTCGCCATAGCTCACGTTCTGACACAGGCAATATTTTCTTTCATCCCCCTCGTCTTCATCATCCACTGCAAGTTGCGGGAGGGACCCTGCAGAGATGCTTGGAGGAGCTGTAAGGCTTGGAGTGGGGGAGAGGTTGGCGCTGTCAAAACCCACGACTGCATTATCCCCACCATCGTTCTCGTCCTCGTCCTCGCCCTCGTCCGCGTTGACGGGGAGGACTGATAGGGAGATCTCTTCCAGGTGGCGACCCAAGTGGAACACGATGGTGAGATGGCGCAGTTGCTCGCAACATAATGGACAAGGCATAGAGTCCGATCCAGAGGAATAACCGTGGTCCAGATGAAGATGCGAGACCCAATCCTCTCGGGTGTCGAACCTAACTTGGGTGCAACCTTCCTCAAGGCAGATATAGGGTTTAAGATCCGACATGAGATGAGATTTCCATGACCTGGTGCTCCTGACCCGTATAAACCTTGCGCAGGCGATGCACTCGAAAGACTCGCCGCGTTTGGCGTCTTCGGGAAGCGGCGGAATACGAATCTTTTGGCCATCGGTCTCCGCCGTGTACGTCATGACAGTTTCAGCGTACGAGGTCGCGGTTGGTAGTGATGTTCCAATGCCCGAATCGTGGAATTTGGAGCCGGCAATCGTTCCAGTGTCAACGTTTTGGGAGGCGGATTCGGTCGGCTCATCTCTAGCGTTGCGCTGGTTCTGTAGTCGGAGATAACAGGCCCAATTCGCTTCCCCGAGTCGTAAAACCAGAGAACTGCTCGCCTGAGGGAATCGCTGTTGAACCTTCTCGCAGTACACCTTCTCGGGCGCCCACTCAATGGTCTCGACCACCTTTTGCTTTGTCAATGACAGGTCCAGTGCCGGGTTTTTGAAGAGGGGGTCGAGGTCCATCAGGCATTGCGCATCGACTTTGAGGTCTTCAAGGACTTCCTTTAAATTGTCGTCCTCGAACACATAATAGGAGGTGTCGCTCGACGAGTCAGAGTCAGAACCCCGGTAGTTGCTGTGAATGGCGTACGATGTCTCCGCGTTGGTTGCTCTAAGCTTGACGGCGAGTTCGTCTAGTCGATCCGATGCAACCTCGCTCAGGGGTATGAGTCCTATTGTTGATTATCAGTTATGAGCTTACCAACAGCTAGAAGCAAAAACTTGCGGTTAATGAGTGTATTTGCGATGCTCAATAAGATTTTGAGAGTGGACCGTCGAATGCTGCGTGACTTGGCAAAGACATGGCCGAGGTTTCCCTCCTTGATGCCGTAGCCATCCGACCAGAGAGTGATGAGACCACGGACCCTTTCAAGGCCCACCGAGATGGATTTTGGAACGGAATCGCGTTTTGGGGCTTGGCGGGTCACTTCGTGGAGCAGATCGAGAACATTGGCGCAGAGCCTTGCGACAAGACTGTGGTCGGCAGGTTCCGGGTAGTTGCTGCTCTGTTCTGTCTGCGACTGCCACGCGTCGATTTTGGCACCAGCAGCGGGCCGGGGAGTCGTCTTCAAACCAGCAAAGCGAAGATTCCCAGTCTCCAACTGCTCGTCACCCTCCAGGGCAGAAGCGCCCGTGTCGGACATGGCCTTGGGGCTCAAGTTTGAGATCTGGTGGCCTGGAGTTGCTCTGGGAAGGAGGCCAAGGAAGCAACCCCGCACCTTCCTTCCTCCCACACCCTCTAGTGATCAATGACCTGTGCAGAGCTGCAACCAGTCGGAGAAACGGAAAAGCCGAATCATCACTGCACCTCAATGGCGGCCTCTGTTCGCTCAGCCACCCTCTGCCTCAAGTCCCCCGCTCGAAGGCTCCCGACGTCCTCCACGTTCCCACTTTACTGCGACTGAAGCGCGTCTCCGTTGGCGCAATGGAGCCGGTTTCGCTCACGCTGGGCATTGTGCCCATTTTGGGAGGGTCAGTGAAGCTGTACAAATCGGCGCATTCCAAGTTGAAGATTGCTCGGCACTTCTCGCGAGAGGTTGACCGCATCCGACGACAATTCGACCGCCAAAAACAATTCTTCCTCAATGAGATGCGCCTACTGCTACGATTGGTGCTCGACGATGAATCACTTATCCAGGAAATGGTAGACGATGGTGCGCACGAGAAATGGCAGAGCCCTTTCCTGAACAGGGCTCTGCGCGATCGCCTGGGCGACAATTGTTCTGTTCTGGAAGAGGTCGCCGAGGATGTCACCAAGACCATTAACGACGCCGAAGAGGGCTTGAAATGCTTCGACTGGCTGGAGGCTGTGCGAGAAAGGGTAGGTTCTCCGTTCCCAGAGGAAGCTGGCGCGCGACGCTAACGGGGGTCATTATCAAGGACGAGCGTGTCAAAGACGCGGTGAAGCGTGCGAGGAGCAGTCTTAAGGTCGCCTTCGACAAGTCGAAATTCGATCAATGGATCGCCGACCTCCGGAGCACGAATGAGGATCTGAAACTCCTCCGGGAGCAGGTAGCCGAGCTCATCAGCAAGCCAAAGACAAGCTGCGTCAGCATTCGGAGATCTAACAAGAAACGCCTTCCGTCCGACTTCCGCTCATACGGAATTACAAGGAGGGCATCCCGAGCACTCCATGACGCTCTGTGGACTGCCTGGTCGACTCGGGACGCCGTGCATTTCCGACATGTTGTCCGACTCTTCCTAGAGACCAAGGCCGACGAGGGCGTCCAGCTCAACTTGGGCATATCGTGCCTCGGCAAAAACATCATCCAGCAAAGCATGGTCAGGATCCACGTCAAATCACAGGTACTCGATTGGATCGGCACCGAGTCAATATCGACAACGATACCGATACCACATCAAAACCTCGGCCCTCAAGATACCAGAGCATCAGAGTCGAAGCGGCGCCGCGTGGTGAGGTTCTTCGACGACGCCGAAACCCTCAAAACCTTCGCCCCTGAGAGTCCCCCACTTAAGAAACCGCCACTACTGCCAACGGCGCTGGACCTTCGAGCCAGCCAGCACTTTTGCTCGCAACTGACGCCGAGGCATCAACATTATCATCCTCAGGACCCTCTGGGGACTCGCTGTGTTGGTTTCCTTGATACCTGTTCCCACGACAGGTTCCGCCATGAGTTCTTCCACTGCTGGGAGGGAGTGTGTAGCCCCGCGATTTGCCAAGGGGCGGTTTGCGAGACAGGAGCCCTGAAGCGGCTGGACCAGGTCCTTTCTCAGCCACGCAGCGATGAGCTCTCTGTCCAGAACCAGCTCCAGCTAGCACTGCGCATCGCATCGGCAGTGTTGAAGTTCAGCTCGACGCCGTGGCTGGGCGAATATTGGGGCTTGCAGGACCTGCAGCTCTTTGAACGAGACTCAGACCTCCCTACTTCGTTACAGACCATCCATTTGAGAACTGAGTGCATAAAAGTGTCGACGAATCCAGCGCTCATGGAAGTTGACGTCTCAGACAGCGCCACATCGGCACTCGAGGAGGCGAAGCTCGTTCACGGCATACAAAACCCAACCATGTACAACCTTGGGATCGCGCTCCTCTCCATAGGCCGTTGGAAGCTGATCGACCCGTACGATGTGTTGAAGGCGCGTTGCATCGCCTCCCAGACCTGCCCGCTGGGGCCGAGATATCAAGAACTCACGCGGAAGGTGCTTGATTGTGATTTTGGATATGGCAAGGACCTGAAGAAGCCCAAGTTGCAGGAGGCTGTGTACGATGGTGTGTTGTTAGAGTTGGAGGGTATGATTTCGGCGTTGAGTTTTGATGAGGATGGTTGATGGGTGAAGTGAATCAAGTGAATGTCATTGTGATGCGCCGCTAACGTTATCTTTCCCTCTTCTCCTTCCCTCCATTGTTCGGGGGGCATGGTGCAACTAGCGAGTCAATTGGTCGGGGCTGCCAAGCATGCCATGGACAATAAGTCATAAAAGAACTTTGGATCGTAATCCTAGTAATGATGCTCAACTATGGTCGGGTGAGCATCAGAACCTGAAAAGCAGTTGTTCGTTCAGTAAGAGCGAATGAACTGTGATATGGGCTGAGACAGGCCAACTAATACTGGTCAAACGACCTGCAGGTGGTTCAGGTTCGTGGTCGTCTCGGGCTTCAAATCTTGCCTCAAAAATCAGGCAACGAGAGGGGAATGAGAACACGCAGTGAAACCGGGGCGGCCAGTCCGACAGAAGGGCATTCGGTACTATGCCCAATCTGGAGTTGTGTGTGGCAGGCCTGTGCCAACGGCGTATGAAATTGCGCTGTTGTGTTTCTCCGTCAGCCAGCATTCAGCCTCATGCAGAAGTTGAACCATGCGGGCATCTCTAGTTCGCCGGTGCGATTATGTTGCATGAGCACTTAGTCTCGGTTTAAAAACTGGCTAGAAAGTGGTGCTGAAGTTGCATGGGGGCTTGCTCTGGACTCTACGACAAGCTGACAGCCAAGGGCGGGTTGCATGAAGGCTTGTTCAGGAGCCAGCTGAAGACGGGTGCGGTGAAGATATGACTGGCCGCCCATGGTCTGCCTGTGTGACGTACGGCGACGCCTCGTGGAGGATGAGGGGGGGGGACCAAAGACTTGCTCGTCACTGTGGATGGCATCTGAGCGATATTAATAACGGGAAAGCCCGCCAGGCATCACCCTTCGTTAGTGTCTCACCACTGGATCGAATATTGATCAGGGTCTGAATTCACCGAAGTAGCGCGATTCCGATTCCATTTCATCATGGCGCCCCAGCTCAATGGCCATCGCTTTTCTTTCGACAGCCTCGACCCGCCAGGGACACCGACACAACCACTCGGCGATGGCCAGAACTATATTGTCATCCGTCTTCGTGACACCATGACTCGAGCGCAGAAGCTGAAGCTGCAGAGTTATGGGGTTGTTCTTCAGAAGAATCTCGGCAATAACGCGTGGAAGTGCCGCTATGAGCCATCTGACCTTGATCGCATTGTCGGCGAGGACTTTGTGCTAAACGCCATCCCCGAGCCGGCCAGCCTCAAAGTTCAAGCTGGGCTCAACCCATCCGCTGATGGTTTGCAGACTGTCGACGTCGTCCTGCAGGAGGGAGCAGACCAGACGTTGGACCAAGTCGGGGCCCTGATTCATGGCATCACCGGCGTCCCCCTGGAACAGATGGATGCTCGACGCGACAACACCATCATCCGGGTGCCGGTGCTCCTCCGGAACCTGCTCGACATTGCCTCGATCGACAGTGTCGCGTCCATCGAGAAGGTGGTCGACGTTGAGCTCCACAACAACGTAGCCCGCGGCATCCTCAAGGCTGACGTCAGCGTCAACTCGACGTGCTACAAGGGCAAGGACCAGATCGTCACCGTCGCCGACACCGGCTTTGACAAGGGTTCCCAGGGCGATACCCACCCGGCCTTCACTGGCCGAGTGCTGAACTTGGTGCCTGTGAGCCGGCCGGGCAAGACCAACGATCAGGGCGGGCATGGAACCCATGTGTGCGGTTCGGTCCTCGGCAACGGCACCTCGGAACTGATGGGCGGCAGAATCCAGGGGACCGCACCCGAGGCAAAGCTGGTCATGCAGTCGCTGAGCGGCGAGGACGGCGGTCTTTTCAGCGGTTCCACCATGACCCTCGCGGACCTGCTGCAAAACGCGTACGACCAGGAGTCGCGCATCCACACCAATTCGTGGGGTCCTCGTTGGGAGATCGTCGACCCCATCACCGGCGCGGTCGTGAGGGTGCTTGGCCAGCAGCCGTACAACAACGGTGCGGTCGACGTCGACACCTTTACGTGGGATCACAAAAACATGGCGATATGCTTCAGTGCTGGTAATAATGGGAGCAGGCCGCTGAGGCCTGTGGACCTTGGCCACGTTGGCGGCCAGGCCGCTGCGAAGAACTGCATCACCATCGGCTCCTGTCCCAACCACCGCCCCACTGTCGACGCGTCGAAGGCTGTCGTCTTCAACGCCGCGGGGCCCCAGCAGGGTGACCCGGCCGCCATTTCGTACTTCAGCAGCCGTGGACCTACTCATGAAAGCCGCATCAAGCCCGACCTGGTGGCGCCGGGCGGCATGATCTTGTCGACGCACTCCCGGGACGCGCCTGAGACTACGAAGTTTGGTGAAAGTCTAGATCCGGCCTGGTGGTGGTGTTCCGGCACCAGCATGGCAACGCCGTTGGTTGCCGGCTGCGTCGCCGTGCTCAGGCAGGTGCTGGTGGAGAACGGCACGACCGATCCCAGCGCCGCGCTGCTCAAGGCGTTGCTGGTCAATGGCGCGATCGACCTGGGCCGGCCTCGGACTGAGCAGGGCTTTGGCAGAGTCGACCTTGCCGGCTCGGTCATTGTCAAGGGCCAGACGCCCGGCAAGGACTTCCTTCAGGGCGAGCTGCGGGACGAGGATGACAAGGACGCCGTGGAGACAGTGCTGATCCTCAGCCAGTACCTCGCGCATGACCGGAACGTGGGCACTGTCAAGGCCACCATGGTGTATCCCGACATGCCAGGCGAGGCTATGCAGCACCACGTCAACCTCAGCGTCGAAGTCCTGGACGAAGAAGGAGGAAGAACGATGCGGTACGGAAATGCTGGAGAGGGTGAGCAGAGGCCAGACGTCGTCAACACGGTGGAGCAGGTCGTGTGGAAGGATATCCCCAAATCGTGCACCGTAACGCTTAAGGTGTCGCTGGGTGGTGTCCTCATCCCCGACAATGCGGTCCAGCCGTATGCTTTGGTGTGGAGTGTGCAATGAGTCACAGATCGCAGGGGCACCACTTGAGCTGCCCTTGGGTTTCACTGGGAGGATACCTTAGGAAGCTGCGTTCTACAATGTCGGGTGTCCGTTCCATGCCTGTAGGTACCTATCTTAGTCCAATTCAGGTTATTCTCAATGAATTTAGGTCTCAAGGTCTAGAAGGTCTGGCAACAGAAAGTAGGTACTTAACCTATACATTACGGAACCTCGGCGCCGATGAAGCCGCCGTCTGTGGCGATCCAGTATCGTATTGGTGCCATGGTGTGGCGTGAGGACGGTGACGTTGGTGATGGCGGCGATGGCGGCGATGGTGCTGATGGTGGAGAAGGAGAGTGTGGCGGTTGTGTAGCACACGGGGAGAGCCAGCCTCATGAGGCAGAGGGGACCTGAGGCCTAGAGTTAGAGGAGAGAAAGGGATGTGGAGGACAGAGCCGCATTTTCAGCCACCTGGTTCTGGAACGGTCGATTTTTTTATTTTATTTTCATTTCCACATTGACGATAACTTTAGTTCGCGCTTTGCTATTCTGGATCTATGATTTTTTCAGCTGAGGATGGTGGCTGGTTTTGGGGCGGTTTCATTCGCTAGGGAGGCGCCCCCTGTTGGGGGAGTTAGGGGTACATATTGGAACGGGAGTTGGGCACTGATGCAGGGCGGCGCGGCGACAAAACGAGCGGGGAGGCTTTTTGTGTTACAAAGCGTCATCAAAGTCGCGTCGTGGTGTTTGAATCTTTGGATTGGATTTGGATTTGCTATGACTTTTTTGCGGCGCGCAAATTGAGCCATGGGTTCAGGTCAGAGGTGAGTAGCCGTGAAGGTTGGCTGGGTCGGCGGCGTAGCGACCCCAGTTCCAGTACCAGTGTGCTTGGTGTCTATAGTGTTGTGATTATTCGACTTTACGTTGCCACTGTTTATGGGGCCGTTGAAAGTCTTTTTGTGGTATCCGTTCGAGAAGTTGTCGGGCATTTTCCGCTTGGGTGTCTGCTCTGTCCGTTGCATGATATATTCTATAGCTCTAATATGTTGAATGGGGTAGCAGGGTGGAAAAGACAGCGAGGAGAGAGGCGGCTAAGGGTTTATGAAGTAGTCCTCAAAGCGGAGCCTGTTCCTGAAATACTGAGGGACCCAGATGGCCAGTCATCGCGTCGTCATGTGATGGTTCTGAGATTTGAAAGAAAAGGATAATTAAAGGAAAGTGCTGGCTAGTACTCCACAACTGAAGAAAGCAGCCGTCTATGTCTCCAGCGTTGTTGTTTTGTCGCGAAGCCGTCGAAAGATGACAACGCCCATTCCGCGTTGCTGGGGGTAAGAAACCAGAGGCGCCAATTCCCATTGGAACAAGTAGGTTCTTCCGGTCTGTTCAGGATCTCGTAGGGTGGAGTTGACTCTGCATGGTTTTGTGTGTACTAGAAGCGCAGATTTCGGAGCCTCTGCGGAAAGAAGTTGGCAGTTCCTTCCTGGAAAAGCCAGGTTCGTTTTCTCTGTTGGAAGCTGGCAGGTTCGACCGATTGTGGCCACTGACCGAAGACCAGGGGATTTTCGGTAAAGCGCTCTGAGCAGCCTGGCTCTGCTTCTAAAACAATAGGCTGTCGATGTTTGCAAGGCGACGATGGCACAATTCAAATCTTCCACGGGAAGGTTACCTTGGAGGTCTCGAACATCCGACGATTCCATGGTACCCTGGCACAGATTCGTCAAAAAAGGCTGCAAAGCCTGCCAATGGGTTCGGGGTTCTCGATACGGACTGGCATCAGATGTAATCGTGGTGCGTCAGCGCTTGTTGATAGCATAGATACCATCCTTGAACATGCAGACATTCCATGTAGCATATGTTGCATTTCAACTGCCTACTACCAGGGGTAATGGCGGAACAGCTGAGCGGTCTATCACCAGGGCATGCTATGCCATGGCACCGCCACCAAATAGCCAGCCAAGAAGACGCCGCCCTGGGCCCTATGTGGAGACTGCTAATTGACTGATTTTCGAGGAGGCGGAATGAAGTGGGACGACATCTCGGGCCCGGGAGAGGGCTCGAGTACTGCCGGAGTGGATAAAGCAAAGGAGCGGAGGCGTTGGTTAGAAAAGCTGCACGAAGTCTAAATACCTACCAACGTAGTCAACATTGCCTTTTGATGGCTCGATCCTAGTGATGCATCGGGCTAAATAAGATGGGCCGAGACTGGTTACATCACACTGGAAAAGCACCGTGACCCGTTCCACGGGTAATTCGCCTAAGCCTAGAATATACCACTTAGACAACCAGGACCGGGAAACGTGCACGGCGGGACTAAAAATAGGATCCCCAGGTCCCACCATCAAATGAGTTCTCTGCCACACCTCGTATTTCCCCGGATCTGTAACGTGATGTTTCGAGCCCGCTTCAAGTTTACCCAAGTTTACCCAATGCGATGCTTCGGGGTTACCAGCCTCAGATAGTGTTTATGTGTAGATAACAAGAAGTAAATCTGTTCCAAAAAAAAAAAAGAACGCTATACCCAGCGGGGCCTGAGATAGTGTTTATATTTGTAGAAAAGGAGTCGAATGACATCTAGATCATGATCCCATTGACGAAGCCAGGGTGCAATGGGGGCGGCTTTGACAAGTATTTAGACCCCCGGCTGGCTCCTCGCATTCCCATCACCAGCCCAAGCAGAGCCACCCTATCTCCCATTCACCGCAGTTCAGCAAACAAAATGCATCTCTCTCTTATCCTCCCCGTCCTTGCCGGACTCGCTTCTGCAGTCACCACAACCCCCCCTCACCGCCGTCACGATCCCTTCCCCGGTCCCCGTGAAGTCCAACTCGTGCAACTCGCCTTCGCTGGCTCCGGCTGCCCCGTCGGCTTCCTCCCCGCTCAAAACCAAACCGGCCCAACAACCTTGACTCTACCAAAGACCAACGTCACCGCCGAGTCGGGACGAAACATCTCCATCGCCAGCAGCCGCTCCAACTGCCAGATGCTCGCAAAGCTCAAGTACTCCCCCGGCTGGCAATTTTCCGTGTCCCAAGCGGACTACACCGGATACGTCGATCTCCCTGCCGGCGTGACGGGCACGTCCAAGACCATATACTACTTTTCTGGTGGGAGCGATCAGGTATGATGTTCCTCTCTCCCTCCGGTTTATTGGGTGTGTGTTGTTGACGAACAGCTGTAATTAGGCCACTTCAAACATCACTATCGTGGGACCGTACCAGGGCACGTATTTCCGAAACGACCGGTTCAACTCGACCAACACGGTTTGGTCCCCGTGCGGTTCCGAGGCTCTGCTCAATATTAATTCCGACGTCCGTCTGGCTGGCCCGCTTGGATTGAACCAGACGGCAGTGATCGGCGTGACTACCCTCGGGAAAGTGGATATCTCGTGGCGGCAATGTGGGCATGAAGTTATTCTTGGATAGGTAACTGTCCCATTCAGCATGGAAATGGGCCATTGGTCCTGATGAACGTTAGCATAAGACCCTCAGGGACCCAAGTGAGATCTCATGTTCTCACAATTCCTCGCATGCATACCTAGGCAGGTGCGGAAGATGAAATTTCAATTGCATACCACATCTAGTTGCGAAGAGCAATACCCCTTTTCGACAGCACTTGGTCTCTGTGACCCCCTACCCGTTTCCTGCCGATTGAAGGGACCCCACCCTTGAGCTCCCCCCTTGTCATGATTGATCACAAAAAGCCACCCGGTTCCCATTCCGCGTCGCACACCCTACAAACCCCCAATTCTGGAACCCCCCCACAAGCTGAAACCAACCCCGCTTGAACACCCAAATCTCATACCCAAAGGTCAAGCTCCCCACCAACTTGAGCTCATAGTGAGCATGGACAGCCTCGTACAGCTCATACCCGCTATTTTGGTTGTTGTAGATCACCACGTTGTAGTCCGGGTAGTGGCGGTGCTGGCGGCCCTGCTCACCTCGGCGGCTCTGCTCTCGGCGACGACGGGGGTTTTTCCTACTGGGTTTGGGCTGTCGCGTCGAGGGTCAGTGTCTGGGGGTAAATTGCCGTGGACTTGGGTTGAATACTGTTACAATGTATCTTGTTGGGTTTTGGCTCGTGGTTACTTTGGATGGAATCAACATTGCGCTGGGATGAATGAGGAGCAGGATCATACAGGACTGCTGCAACAAGATATGTTTGGGTTTTATAAAGGATTCTTCTTCATCTAGAACTTGGCTCGAAAGAAGAATCTCCTCTCGCCCTGCTCGGTACACGTGGCGAGAAGAAGACGACAAAAGAAAAAGAAAAAGAAAACGGTGTCAAATCAACTCCATCCCTGCCCAGCCCAGCTTAAACTCATATCCTCTTAGATCATCGGTGGATAGATACCAGGACGAGACAGAGCGATTGTAACACCTCAAGGTTCCCCCGTTCTCCGCCCCGCGTAGCTTAGCGAGTAGCGCAGCAGTCGTTGGGGAAGGGGGTGGCGGGTCCGCACAGGCCGCTGCTGTTGGGCTCGCACCTCTGGCCGGTGCGCGGGCAGTAGTCGATGTACTCGAGCTTGTCGACGCCCGTCTTGCATCGGTAGAGGGCCTGGGCGCGGCGGCCCTCCTCCAGGCCGGGCTGGGCCTTGCGAATCTCCTCGGACCAGAACTGGAAGGCTGTTTTATTTGATGGGGTTGGTCAGCTTCTGTTCCCTTGGGGGGGAGGGGGGCGGAGGGGTTGTTTCCCAGCACCCGGGGGCGCCATTGCTAGGAAGGGGGACATACTGTTGCCGTTGTTGAGCAAGTGGAAGCCGCAGTAGGTCTCGCCGGTGTTGCAGGTGCTCGGCATGGGCATGCTGTCGGGCTGGCCAAGGACCTGCCCGGTGAGGGCGGCGACAGTGGCGATGACGATGGTGAAGCTGACCATTTTGAAGGTTTGGGGTTTTTGGTTGGGAATGTGAAAGGTGAATGTGATTGACAGATGAGTTGGTTGATGATGTTGAGAATGTGAGTGAATTCGGGGGACTGACGCCCTTCTTTATACCTTTTCGTCTTCTCAACAACGACAACTTCTCAAGACCAGATTCGTCATCGCATGAACCCCCTTTGGTTCTTCCAGCCCAACCATGTTCTAGCATTTGGTCCTCTTCCGCCTCTCCGAGAGATGCTGATGGTTGTCTGACGGGTATACAGACCAAGGACTAGAGGCTCGCATTTTCCGTCTTGCTGTGCCTTGGCAGTTTCCGAGGCTGTTGGTTGAGTCGAAGGGGATTACGGCATAACTTGCGTAGAGACACATCCAATCAGCCATAGCCACCGCCGCTGAGGCCGTGAACATGTCGTCGTATCTTTGCGGCGCGACTTTGTTCACGGCTGGAGGCGTGAATCCTGTCTCCTGATCCCCTGGTCATGATGGTGGGATATGGCGTTCCCGTGGTCCATGTCTCCGACACTCCCGACCATGAATGGAATCCTACCAAAGCCTACCGCCGCTCATAAACTAGGTGGTGTTTTTGGTCACATACAAGGCTATGGTGGCTCTGTGTTACTTGAGTCCTTGTAGACTTTGGATGCCAAGTCTGGTTGTCTGACCATCCCCGACCCGTGCAGGTTTCCGGAGGAATGCCTCCGAGCTGTCGCCGAGACGTGGATCTAGCGGACTCATAGCTGTGCTCTGGTCCTAAGCGGAGGCTGGAGCCCACTGTTGTGTAAACGAGCGCAATGGACGCAGTTGCCCAGAGTCTCTCAGGCTGCAGAGGGCAATAGCAGACATAGCTACCCTTAGTCGGATTGGAAGTGAGTGAGGTGTACATCACCAACTTGGGCCGTCTTACCAAATGTCATGGTCGTGACGGCCCACAAGACGTCAAAGTCAGCAGACTGTCCATGGTCATCTTACTAGAAAAGTCACATGGTCCTCGGGTCTTTGGGGCCAGTGTCAATCGTCTCACGCAACCTGGTTCTTGGGTGCGCCTAACCCGGTTTTCACCCTGCTGCGCCCGTCAGCCCTGAATTCGTGGCCGGGCTCCCCGGAGCGGCGGGTCGGCGGGTGATTGGCGTTACCCTTCTGGAACGTGGACGGTACCAGAATAAGCTGTAAGCAAAAATCACCATGCGGGCTCGTATTCGGACTTCTTCTTTTGTTCTTAGAAGGGCGCATGCGGCTCATCTCGGACTTTTTTGTAGGGGCAAATCTCCTACGTGGTGACATAGTTTATGGGCAGCTTTATGCATGCGCTACGTCAAAAATATAACTTCTTTTGTACTACCTTGCTAGTTAAGCAATGCTCACAGACAGTTCACCCTCCATTCCGCTTCATCTTCTTCCTTTTTCTCACTCGCTTTTTTATTTTTCTGCTTTTTTGCTCAGGATTCGATCAAACTTATGCGTTGCCATATGGGGCAGCCACATCTATACCAACGCCCAGTCTCCACGCAAACAGGTACGCATATAGCTAGGGCTGTTCCGAGGAGGAAACTATCCTTTTAAAGCCAGGAAATGAAGCAAAGGTTCGCAATAGTCTCTTAATGCTTTTTCCGTCGGCTTTTTATGGACTATAAAGCCGTTTATTCTTTCCGTGTAATTCTCTAAGCCCTCCACCTTGGCGGAAGAACTTTATAGCGCTCTTCTTTCTTAGTATTATTAAGGTAGGTATGGTATGGAGTAAATTAAAGTTAACGTAAAGGTACAAGCAGAAGCGTAAGGGTTAGTAAGGCGTAAGAGGGTATAAGGGAGGATCAAACAATGTCATTGTTTCCATCCTATTCCGCTCCCTCATACACATTCAGCACCGGGATATTCTTCTGCAAATACCCAAACCACTTCGGCTTGGTCCGCCCATACCCCGTGCCCTTCAACGCATCCTCAATAGCACTCGCCCACTTGACCAACTCTGCCTCGCCCCACGCAGTCTGCATGATCGCCAGCCCGAACCCCATGCCACTAGCACTATGCGTCCCCACCGGCACCGTCACCACCGGATACCCCGCCTGCGCCGCAATCTGGTAGCTCTGTCCCACATCCGGAGGGACCAACAGCCCGTCCAGCTTCTCCCCCTTGTGCGTCAACGCATCATCAATCCCCTTCCTCGTCTTCCCCTGCGTAAAACCCAGCGCCTGCCAGTACACCTCGTCCCGCACCCCTTTCGTCTCGAGCGAGGCAAGAAACCCGTCCTGGCCCGAGTAAAACGCCGGATTTCCCAACGGCCAGGGATTCCCGCCCTCGGACCCATCATTCTCATAATTATACCGCACAATGTCCTCCAACGAGCGGATGTTCGTGTTCCCCAGCTCGGCCAGGTACGTCCGGATGTTGTTGTAGAAATCGACCTTGACCACCGTGTACTCACTCTCGTTCGGAAATCCCCGCGCGGTCCCTAAATCCCAATTCCAGTAGTCCGGACTCACAATCGTCTCCCAGTCTGTAATCTCTGTCCCATTTATGATCTCCGCCCCGGCCTGTTCCAACACCCTCAACACCCCGCCCAGCACCCGCAACTGCTCTGCATCCGCCTTCCCCCAAAACGACCGCCACGGCAGTCCAAACCTCGCCCCCTTCAGCGCCCCCTTCCCGCTCAAAAACTGCACATACCCCCCTTCCGGGGTCCTCCCCCTCTGCGCAGCGGTATAATTATCCCTCCCATCCACCCCCCAAATCGCATCCAGCACCACCACCGCATCAGCCACCGTCCTTCCAAACGTCCCCACCGAATCCTGGTGCTCACTCTCCGGCACCACCCCCGCGCGACTGGTCAGCCCCACCGTCGGTTTGAATCCCACAACCGCATTGCGCATCGCCGGGTTGATGACGCTCCCGTCCGTCTCCGTCCCAACCGAAACCGCCACCGCGTTCGCAGCCACGCCGACCGCAGACCCGGACGACGAACCCCCCGGGTTGAGCGTCAGGTTGTACGGCGAGCGACACTGCCCGCCGACAGGGGAGTAGCCCTCACTGTAATTATTACTCCGCATGTCAGCCCACTCTGACAGCGTCGCCTTCCCGAGCAGGACCGCGCCCGCATCCCGAAGCTTCTTCACCACAAACGCATCCCGCGGGGCGAGAGACCCCAGCAGCGCGTACGACCCGGCCGTGGTGCCCATGCCTTCGCGCGGGTCGCTCGCGATGTTGGCCTTCACCGTGAAGGGGATTCCGTGCAGCGGACCTCTAACTCTTCCCTTCCCCTTCCCCTTCCCCTTCCCCTTCCCCTTCCCCTTCCCCTTCCCCTCCCCTCCGTGCCCCTGTTCAGGACCTTTCCCTCCACCTCCAAGTTCTTTCCCAGCGCCAATGCCAGCTCGCTCTGCGTCCAGCTCGGCTGCGATGGCGAGGGCGGAGGGGTTGGCCTCCAGCAGCGAGTTGATGTACGGATTTGTCTGCTGGATGCGCGCGAGGTAGCACGTCACCAGCTGCACGGACGTGAGAGTGCCGGCGTGCATGGCGGCTTGCATTTCGGCGAGGGTGGCTTCCTCGAGGGGGAAGTGGGAGGGGCCGCAGAGAGGCATGGGGAAGAGGGAGGGGGTGGAGGCGGAGGGGAGGAAGGGTGGGGGGTAGATTAGAGTGTCTAAGAAGGGGGAGGAGGGGATGGGGGAGGGGGAGGGAGGGGGAGGGCCTGCGGCGGTGAGAGTGCCGAGGAGGGGGAAGGACAGTATGATCGGCCGGAAGGGAGACATTGTTTACTGTTGAGGTGCGATGGATGTTGCGGTTGAGGTGCGATGGATATTGCGGTTGTGATGTAAGTAAACGATCCGAGGATGGGGACTGTGAACAGCACTGGGGGGGATGTGTGGTAGTAATGTAATAACGGAAAGGCACGATGGGACTGGTAATTATTTCGCGCCAATCCATGCGGAGACGGGATGCAGTCCTGTGGAACATGCATGCGGGATATCAAATCAGTTCCAAGACTTTGGGTTGCAGTGGGGGCCATGTATCCTGGGCGAAGGATTGTAGCACCTATTAATCCGATTTTTTTGGTGGAGTTCCTATCATGATTGCATGGAGTATTGAAACCCCGATGACATTCTTCACAGAGCATCATGTTAGGTTATTAGCACAGAATTCTGGCAGTACATGTAGAGGTCGTGATAAATGAAGTCACCGATCTTGCATCACAAGCATCACCGCCGCAATCATGCCCGACATATCCCTACGTGCCCTAATTACCCAAAAGCAATCGCTCCTCCATCCGCCGCCAAAGCCTACATGAAAGTAACCCCATTGGATCCTGAGTAGTTTGAAGCGCCATCATTCCCTTCCAAACCGTTTCCCTCGCCTCGTCCCCCGCAACCACCCATCCCAAAACAGCTTCGCCCCCGGAAGCGACACCGCAGCCAGCGTCATCCCGGCCTCTGCCACCTGGACAACCAGCATAGGAGCATACTCCCACGAGGGATCAATGGCCCACACGCTCTGTCTCGCCAGACTCAACCGCAGCGCCGACAGCCCCGTCGCTCTATAACAATCAATGTCATGTCAGTATCACCCTCAGAATCACTCACTTGAACCCGAACAAGATGAACTTACAACCCCCCCAAAACCACCACCCCCCTCAACTCCACCCTCTTCCGCCCGTCCTCTCCCTTTTCTCCGCCCCTCCCTAACCCTTCCCCCTCACCTCTCAGCCCCAACCAAACCATCTCCGCCGGCACCGCAAACACCAAAACGCTGCACACGAGCGAAATCCCCGCCGTGAGTGGTCCCTCTCCGATCCCCAATCCCATCCCAGCCGAGGCCGAAGACGAAGCAAGCACCAATCCGCTGATCAAGGCGCTGACGAATACGCCGAGATAGCCGACCTTGATTGGAAATGTGGGGGGAGATGGCAAGGGGGTGTTGTCTAGGTTGTGACTGTGAGAAGATGGCCTGGGGGTACTGATGCTGGAACTGGAACTGGTGGTGGTGTTGATGGCTCGGTGGAAGTAGCCGAGGCCTGAGATGCGCGCAGCAAGGAGACATGCCATCTGGAGGAACTGAGCGGCGAGGTTGAGTCTTGGTAGACGAGACAGAGTCGATGGCGGCATGACGTATTGGAGGTATTCGAGGTGGCGGGATGCGCCGAGGGTGAGGAGGCGGATGGTGATGGCTGTGAGGAGGAGGAGGAGGGTCTGGAAGGTTAGAATCTCGGTACTGAATATGCTCGGGATGGGAGGGCATCGGGCGTACGAGAGACACCACGGCAAGGCGATCATCGAGTGTGAGTCGTCGAAGGAAAAGGGTGCTCGATGCGAGTCGGCTGGCGACGACCAGCGAGGTGAGCAGACCAGTGGCGACAATGATTGCCAGCGCGGGCCGGTCCCGCGACTCACCGAGCCATGCCAGGCTCAGCTCGGGCGGCACCACGCCGGCGGTGTCGGCGGCGATGACGGCCGGGTCGGAGGTGGAGCCGCGGTTGTTCATGATTCCGTCCTGGGCATCATGATGATGAAAGGGTCAGTCATGTCCGAATTGCATGTGAGACGGGAGTCGATTGAGGTTATCGTGTCTGCGAAAATTGGCCGACCGTCAGCTCAGCTGACAGGGGCTGCGATCCATCAATGTCACCATTGACGCGGGTGGCCGAGTCGGGCTAGCCCGGATGCGGTGAAACGGCGGCGTTCCGATCGTTGCACGAACTAGCGGTTCTTGTTGATTGTGTGGAATGTGGCTTTTTTTGTCTTTGCCGAGCTGTTTGAGCAAACAATGCCGGGGTAGGCTTTGGTGTTGACTTCCAAGGTTGGCATGGTTTTTGAAGTCTTGAATATACGCGGAAGTCGCGATCTGCCAACGTGGGGGCCTCGAGGGGGCGTGCAGGCACTGCAGGGATATCATCCCCCCCTGTCTGGCCCAGTCTAGAAGCATCTGTCATCCGACTGGAGTCCACAAAATCAGCTCGTACCAGGCACCCTTCGTATCAGTTTCGTATTGTGTCCAGGCTCCAGAAACTAGACATGAAGCAATAGGAATATGATAGTTTTACCCAAGGCACCTTTGAAGACGAGGAAAAAGGAGGAAACTTGTTGCCCACCGCAAGTCAGAAACTGATACCTAAGCGTCTTAACTAGGTACATGCCCTACCTCGTCGCCTGAGTGGTAACTGTCTACCACTTGATGCGAAGCCCTTATCTGTTTTATTTCTCTTTTTGCCTCTGGCAGCACCTCCGGTGGGGCGCCTGCGGCGAGCTCCTCGCTTCGCTAGAACGTTGGCGAGGGGATTTGTAGTCGGTGGTAAAGGTACACCTTCAGCCAAGACAGTGATTAGTCTAGGTAGTTGAAGCATCCAATAGCCAATGAGCTTGACAGTCGCACGTGAATCTTCCGGTTTGTTTAATACGACGTCAGAAGCTCATGACAAAATTCCACTTGAAGCTCACACCTCGCGTTAATGCCTTCGCAGTTGAGCCGTTCTGTTCAGATACGTCGAGTCTCTTCGCCGCTTACGCTAAGGTACCTAACTTCCGTCTTTGCCACAGAGTAACCAAGAAAATTCCACTTTCTGAAGTTATTTAGTTATTTATTTACCTATCCATATCCCAAAAACTCCAACCCAGACCTACAAAAGAAACCCACTCACACCTATCACTCGTCATACAACGTAGTATCCGTCCCAGTCCCGCTCTTCGCAGCATGCGGACTCGTCACCTTAATCCCATTCTCCAGTCTCGCCAGGGTCATCTCATACCCCTTATGCTCACACCAGCTCTTCGTCATCTTCACCGCCGTCTTGATCTCCCGCCCATTCAGCTGCCACCCGCCCAGCTCCTTCATATCCTCCTCCGAGATGTCCTCCCCCTCGCCAGCCTTGCCCTTCCCCGGTAGCCGGTCTAAAAACTTGCGCCACACCAGCTGCCGCGCCTCGGGCGTGAGGCTGTTGAACAGCAGGTGCAGACTGACTCTGCTGCGGAAGGCCGAGTCGATGGTGCTGTACAGGTTGGTGGTCAGGAAGATGACGCCACGGTAGTACTCCAGCTCGCGCAGGAAGATGGACACGAGCTCGTTGCGCGCAATGTCCTGCGGGTGGCGCTCAGCCATGAAGACGTCGGCTTCATCGAGGAGGATGACGGCGTCCCACTCGGTGGCCATTTCGAAGACTTTCTTGATGTTGGCGCCGAGCACGGCCGCGTTGATGCCGAGGTCTTCGGCCTGCAGGTAGAACAGTGGGCGGTGCGTGCGGTCCGCGACAGCCTCGGCCATGAGCGTCTTGCCAGTACCGGGGGGGCCGGAGAGCAGCAGGATGAGGCCCTCGCCTGGAGACACACGTTAGCATCTAGTCGCGCCAAAGACACCAGTTAAAAGAGAGAGAAAAGACTCACCCTTTCCCGCAATCACATCCCTCAAAACCGTACTCTCCTTCCTCCGCTCCGCCGCCGCGCCGTGGTTCTCCACAAACGACATGACCAAATCCTTCTGCTGCTCGTCATACACCAGATGCTCGTACGCCTCGTCATTCCACACCATCTCCCTCAGATCCTCGACGTAAAACGACACCCACAGCTTGTTCTTCAGCGCATATCCCTCAATCAGCGGCAGCATGTACATCAGATGGGGCTCACCCTCCTCCAGCTTCAACATCCTCTGCGCATTCCGCTCCTGCGCCTCGACGCTCAGCCTCTTCATCCCGGAATTCTTCCCCTCCGCCGCGGGCTTCGACGGGTTGACCGTCCCGCCTGTCCCTGTCCCTGCCGCACCCACACCAACCGACTCCTCCCCGCCAACAACCACCATCGCCATCCTACTCACCGGATCGCTCCCCTCCCGCACCCCCTGCGCCAAATGGTGCTTATTATACCCCACCACATCCACCAACACCCTCCCATCGACATTATGCCTCTGCACATTCTTCCCCTCCTGAAACAGCACCACCCCGTTATACTCCTTATACCCCAGCCCCTGCAGCCCCAGGACCCTCCTCCCCCGTTCCGTGCACCTCTTGATGACCTCCTCCCTGGCCCTCTTCCCCTTCTCCCCCTTCTCCCCCTTTCCCTCCTCCCTTGCCTTGCCCCCCTCCCCCTCCCCACCCTCAT
>Ga0247780_1000534_pt1 | contig 35045 bp, 33 predicted proteins | sample UWRJL079202R5_FD_179927 | JGI IMG/M metagenome (GOLD analysis project Ga0247780, IMG submission 179927) | Plant litter microbial communities from Arlington Agricultural Research Station in Wisconsin, United States - UWRJ-L079-202R-5 | ecosystem: Environmental > Terrestrial > Plant litter >...
CTTCCTTCGATCGAAGGGCCAGAATGTCACTGGGCTTTCAATGGGAGGTCTTCGTGGTGAAAATCGTCGGATTGATGATTGTTGAAAGAAGCACGGTTCAAAGAACCGCGCGGCGCGGCCCCTTTTTTGACGGTGGCACGCGCCAGAGAACGCATCGCTATGTACAAAAGTGATTACAGTAATATTACGTACAGAGCCCAAAAAGAACGACAGGGTCGGCCTGAACAAACACCCCGAGTCAATAATTAAGCTACGAAGCCTTTATCTCAGTGTATATATATACTTGTCAGAAGCACTGCACTCTGAATTCTGTGGAATTGAAGGGGTTGCAACTGGGTGATTGTATTGCTTTTCGGTTCTCTGGCTCAGCCAGAGAACCTTCCTTATAGCCGTGAATAGTGGCAAGCCGTGTGGCAAAGCCACGCGGCTACAATCGCGCGTCTGTGGCAATGGTTACAAATTTATTGTTCTGGTGATTTCTAGACTCTTCTTTCTGGGCCAGCCAGAACCCCTTTCTTTCTGACAATACTGCCGGGCAGTTAGCAAACACAGCCCTATTAATAAATATAGTGGAGTTGTTAGCGTTCTTAAATAGAAGAAGGTTATAAGTAGTAGCTAATGTGTTAAAGCTGCTCCCTAAACCAGTATGTCTTTAAAGCTGTCTTCCTCGCGAGCCTTATCGTGCCCTTAAGGGTGGTTGTAGTTCAAGATAAGCACCATTGTCTCGGCATAGCCTACTGATAAAGTTATGGTAATATAAGTACTGATTAGGCTATGGCTGGGCGTTAATGCTGGTGCGAATAAGCTTGTATCGTGCCTGAAAAGTTCTTTAGTGGCTTCCTCGATCGAATCTGCCGAATAGATGCTGTCCCTGATGCTGAAGAGCGTCTTCCCTAGCTTGGAGGAGAACTTCGCTGCTCTAGATTAATCAAAGGTGTTCTGGTAGTGCTGCTGCCCGCTTGCAACATCGATGCTCTTCCGCCGCCAGTTTAAACTCTAGTATTCGATCCTGTATTTCTCCCGAACCTCATCGACCCACTTTCTCCTGTATTGTACCACTTCAGTCTCCTCTTGAAGACCCCAGGGACGATTGCGCCCGATCCTGAAACTTGTCCACCCGATGCTGGGTGTTTTATTAGCCCAATGAATTTCAATGGTCGATTTGCTTGATAGAAAGTTTGGAGATATATATATCTACCAGGAAGATATGATATCATGCCTCTCGGAATCATCATCTCCAGCCGAGGTATCTCACCGCTACGAAGGCTGCGGCTAAAGAAAGGGTCACCTCAGCCAGTGCGAACTTAACGTTCCGCACGCCTCATCGTGGAAATGGTGGGAGAGACACCGCTCCAATGGCCCCAACTTCCAGCCACTTGAGGATGGATTTCCAGGGCCTTCGAGATGCATTTCCAGGGCCTCCAAAATGTGTTTCAAGTGCCTATAGAACGTAATTTCGAGGCCTTTGCTTTTCTTGAGAGGCTGATAATAACCTTGCGAGCGGCATAAGTAATTCCAAAAGCCCCTACTTCGCACTACTCTGGGTAACACTTTCTTTTGACCTTGGCCTTCGTACACTCCCGTCATCCCGGCTCACATCACTTCATAGCCAATCTCAATCGTTGCTTCCTCGATTCTGTTCACCCACAGCGGTTGCTAGACAAAAGCTAGTCAATACAACACCTGGAATAACAGAGCTCCAGGTAGATCACTCACCTCAGCCCTCGCCCAAAGCGCCACGGCGTCACCGCCCCGAAGTGACTCCAAGAAACCCGCCCCATCCCCCATGGACGGGAGGTCTTCATCAATTTTCATCACCGCTCCCAGATCCCAATCAACCCGATAATCCCTGAACTCCTTCGATGCAGTCAAATTGTGATGAACCAGCCACCCGGCCTCCTCACCATTCATCACAAAATCCCAACCCAGTGCGTTAAGTGTCTCCCTGTAGTCGGCGATCTTTACCTTGCCATTAAACTCAGTAACCCCATCCGCGTCGACCCTGACGCCAGAACTTGACAGCACTCTATCGGATATCGTCCTAGGCCGTAATACAGACACCTCAAACCAAGTATGGCTATTCCGATACGTCCCCTCCCCGCCCCAAGTCGCCCACCCCTGATCTGCGCTCCGCATCTGGAACGCAGCAGACTTGATGCGGACCTTGAACCCGCTTCCCTCCGGGGGTTTAGGAAGCGACGGAGAGACGAGATACAACCCGGCGATACCGTGGCTAGATTCATCGGTCCATATGGTCTGAGTTCCGTGGTATTTGGACTTGTATTCCACTGGCACTGTACGACGACACATAATGCGCGGGTTGTAGTCGGCTAGGTTGGCGATATAGAGGGCTAATTCGAAGGGGATGTTGATGTTGATACGGCGTGGTCTGAGGCCGTGGAGAATGTAGCGCGTGACGATGGCGTCGGCGGGGGTGGGGTTGAAGTCGAGGCGGGTGAAGGGGAGGGTGGGGTGTCCCACCTCCTCTAGAGTTGTGGGATGCTCGCTCATCGTACGGTGTCAAGGTAAAGAGAAATCATACAGTGAATGAATGTCGCTCGAAGGGATTCGTACAACGATTAGGTCTGGAAGGTGAGAGTGGCTACATGTATGAGGCTGGCAATGAAAAATTGAATCCGTCAACGATGTATGCACGTCTTCGGGAGAGTACGTCATTTAATTATCTTCCCCACGTCTGGTCCTACAGCAACCCCACTCACATGCAGCCAATGCCGGGTGCAGCCATGGTACCTCACCCAGAGTCGGGCGAGTCTCAACAGTTCTATACTTTACGCGAAAGTTGCCCCCAGAGATTTCCATGTGTGAAATTTGTCCCTGCTCCAGGGTGACCCATAGGTGAGCCTAGCCTGTACTGCCGCGTAACCCAGTTTTGGTGCCTTAACGATATTTTGTCATCTGGAAATGCCCTGCTGGAACAGCCCAAATTCGGGCACCATTTCTAATACGTCCCCTGATCGTTAAATGTACGTTTGCAATAATACCACAAATATCAAATCTTCAAAGTCAGTAGCGCTGAGTATTTACAGGGGGGAAATATAATGTCCAAATCTTATTAACTGCACTACTATTACAATGACTCCACACGAAGTCCAGGTTTCCAGTACAAAGCATTAGAAACAGTAGAATGTAGTGGAGGAAAGGGGTGTATATCACAATTGGAATTTTTGATTAGGATTCATCCTTACAGCTTACGCGTCATCTACTTCCTATCAACAGGACATTTTAGCCGGGGGAGGGGCTGAAAATAGGCCTCTAAGGCTGTACAGCGGCTGCGTATGGGATCACCTTAGCTTAGGGAAGAATCAGGGAAGACTCGGGACAAACTAGCCACAGCTCATCCCAGCTCACTTTTGTTCACCTTAGGTAATTACCATTTTCGGTAAGCGGCGCTACAGTATGCTGAATTGCTTCAACTCTAGCTGAACGGGCTTAGAGCTGGTCCCATATTTTTAAAATGGGAGACTTGTGGATTTGAATGAAGCCACGTGGGTTCGGCACCCCTTGAAGCGCCTGGCCGCAACCATTATCATACTCCTTGCGACCCTGCGTCCTGGTGTTGAAGTTGAAGATCTCCAGGGTCGTTAATTATCGCCGCAGTCGGAGGAACGTTCGTGTGATTACACCCCACCTTTCAACTTAGCACTACTTACTGCCTAATCTTAGCCATGCCCCCGCAATTGGGAAACCGTTCAAAACGCCTCTTTCACCTGCACCTCGTGCCTCTCTCGTTCTAGCTGCAGCGCACGCGTCGCCTCGCTCAAATAATGCGCCTCGTTGTCTCGGCCCTGTTGGGCGTATCTGGGGCCGCGTGGGCCGACGGAGACCCACTCCGCGTAATGGAGCAACACGACGCCCTTCGGCGGGACCCACATGCGCCGTGGGTCACGCCGGCCCCTGAGCTGCGCGATGTGCATCTCGCGGCGGAGAAGAGACAAGTCGGTGCGAATTTGGTTGGTTATTATCCCGTTTCTGGATTTTGTAAGGATCACATCTTGACCACAAAAACAACATGCCAATATGCTGACTACTCCAGGGATGACAGTGACTTGCTCCCCAGGTCAAGTATACGCCACGGAGCCCACCTGGGGGGCGTGCTGCACGCCCAATGTCGGCTGCATTTACGCCACGGGATGTGCTGGGAGGGAGATTCTGGGCATTCAAGGCGGGAGGGCGGACTGGTTTGTGTCTCGGCACCGCGGCAGTTAGAGGACAGACATGCTAACCACGACAGCGGCCCCTCTCACACCTGCGACACGGTTACAATTCTTACCTCGAGAGGCGTAGCGGCTACGGGTGTCAAGAGTCTCATTCAGTGTTATGACTTGGCGGATGTTCTGGATGCGCCGAAGACTTGGTATAGGCAGCAGTTTGCGCGTAAGTTTTGACATGCGGCTCTCACGTAAGTTGAAAAGAAAAGGGCTGACCTTTGGGATGACAAAGTGACGACATCGAGCAGAGTGACGACCTCGAGCAGAGTGACGACCTTGAGTGAGACAACAGTGTCGACTACAACCGAGACTACTACGAGGACGACCAGGGCGCCGACTGTGACTGAGAGAATTACTGTCAGGCCAAGCCGCGACGCCGCCTCTACGCTTTTCAGCAGGGGTGGAAACTTGGGGGAGCTGTGGTGCTTGATGCCTCTTTTTGCTGCACTCTTACTTGGAACCCTGTTATGAGGGAGTGGTATTATGATGAACGGAGGAGATACGCATGTGATTATGGAGGGCATATCGTCATCACAGAGTATCGCATTGACGGGCAACCGGACCCCTAAGAGATATCCTCATTTATTCCTTGGGGATAGAGATACGTGGTGAAAGTTGTCTATGGGTTGACCGGGGGGATCTCTCTTCCAATCCAAATCCGAATTCGGTGGCATATTGCCCTTACTCGCTCTTGAATGGTATTTCAAGTGCCATTGGGCTATTTTCAAGGAATGTAGCGGATGAATTCACAATGTGCCAAACCAGAGCTTCCCTGTCGTGTAACACACTGGACTGGTGTACTTCCAGGCTCAGCTCCTTACATTTCAGATTTGCTAGATTACCGTCACATATGAGCTTAATTACCCCGCTGGTAACCATCATATAGGCTAAAAGACAACACACTGTCCGGGCACCATTCCAGCTGTAGCTGTGTACATCTGCTCAATAATTGTTACACGGCACCGGTGCTACTTTATTCACACGGCTGCATAACCTTGGGTAGGTAGGTTCACCATCATAAGTGTCCTGTCACACGCATGGATGAAGTGGCACAGTAAGAGGAAGCCCCGGAGGTCTTGTGAGCACGGTTGGGCAGCAAAAGAAACCATCACAGCCGCCAAGAGGCCACGCAGCCGCCAGACCATGGTCATTGTGGCCAAGCCTGGAAGCTCGAATCACAGGGTAGTCTTGGTTGGATAGAAGGAGAGGTCCCAGCTGGAGTTTCCTGTTTTGGAGCATTCGCATCGTTCAAATCGATGAGCGGCTGACGGATCAATAGATAGTACCTACTTATGGCAACCGGTCGTTAGATGCGTCACGATAGAGCGGCGGTTGCATATACATACATTGTCTTTCTCTCCTTGCGCGAACTGCTTCGTATCACCTCAACCATCTTGCTGCCCGACATATAGAACCGCTTTCAGGCCCTCCACACCACTACCATCCCAGGGGTAATACGGCCAGGAGCTTCTCAAACCAAGCGTCGACCCGATATACAGAGTATCCCCACTCGCCTGGTAAAGATTTGTTGCTAAGGGTCTTGTAAAAAGCTCGTAGTGTTTAACAGGATGAACCACTAATAGGCAGGTAGAGTGAGAAACAAGCCGGTGGAATAAGGTGGCTTGATAATGAATTCGAGTGTAGTTGGATTTATCCTCCATATTCCAGCTAGTGTTATGAAGGCACTAAACCGAATTAGGAAGATTGGATAGTTGTATGGTGTAGGTGAGTCACGTGGCTAGGTGGTGTTCGGAGATGGACAGAATCGGAGTAGAATTGGTATGATGATGGATGATAAGAAGAAGGCTCTTTAGGAGGGGGGTGTTCTTCTTTATATATCTAGTTCTCCAGATCCGCTTTTCCAACCCACTTCGAATAAGATTCATTATTTAGGTTTATTTTTGCCACTATCTCCGTTATCTCCAAGAGACACGTGCCGCTAACCTTAATAGCGAAAACCTTATTATAAATCAAAAGATAAGAAAAGCTTATATTATATAAAGTTGTGTATGCCTTTAGCAACATCTCTCTTAAAACCCAACTTGATGTCTCGCTCTCCGTCTTTCCACCCAACCAGGCAATGGTCATTCTTCCAATGTTTCTACTGCATATACACGTCATACTTACAGGGCACATTGAGTCGTGGACTTCTTTGGGGATAGGTAGCTTGGTTTCACGTTCCCGCGCCGACATAAATTTTCGAACCTTGTTCCGTATTGTTTTAACGGTATGTCTGTCCAGTGTTTTATCTAGCCTCGCCGTAGTCGAGCGTTCGACACTCTCCGCAACCAATCTCCAAGGAATGGTTGATATTTGGGGCGAAGGATGTGAAGGATTCTCAGGGGTTGCTCTTGGGCACATTGTGCCGCCCAGTGAATGCAGCCACGGCATCTCTTCGCGGCTCTTGGGGACCAAAACTTGGGGAAGGGACGAGATCCGGGTCTCGAGGATGCTGCTCTCACACACATGCCCAAAACCGGGCGCGACTCATTGTTACTGCGGGGGATCCACACATTCCCAGTTAGATAGTTGGCACCACGGATTTAGGAGTACACCGATGCCGCGTGTCGTCAGGCTTCTTACCGTGACTTGAAGCTGCGCCTCGGCGATGAGTTGGCTGTCCCCGGCTGGCACATACCAAGGATCGCTACCTAGACAAACGGAACTCAGCGCTATTTTCAGTTGAGACTCAAGTGGCTATGTGGATCAGCAGGCTGAGGCTAACTACGACATACGCGATCAACGTATGCCCTAGACCCAACGGGCTCGCCCTGGCGAGGCTGACCGGTATACTGCCTTTGCACATCCACCCCGCGGTAACGCCGCTTGAAGCAGAGTGTAGAAGTCGGACTGGGCTGGCCTATGTTGGGGACCATTCTGACCAAGGGGCGGGGTAGGGGATTATCTGTGTCGAAGATTTGGCGGACGAAGGGCAAAGAGAGGGTGCAAGTGATCGGCGAAGCTCTCTACGGGCAAGCTTATCGGTGGTCTTGCCGAGCAGGTTGTAGTGGTGGTTGCGCGATAGACTGTTGGCATGGCCTGCGACGTGCACTGCTCCGACGCTGAAAAGGAGGCTGCGTCAACATCGGCCAACAGTGCCCCGGCCGGCCGGCAGGAGCTGTGCGGTCTGCTGCCACCCAAACACCCCAGCATAGATGACTGAGTCTTTGCTCCGTATATACCTACCTACCTGCAGATGCCCACATCGCATCGAGATTATTACATCCCCGGCTTCCACCTGTGCCTGTTAAATTCTACGCAGCCAACCAGAAACGCAGTAATTGGAAGTCGTGAGTGTGTTCCATTCAAGAAGCGGTCCGCGCGACCGCGAGCCCCTAAATTGCGGCCCAACCGCTCGCAGAGCGGCTGACTAAGGAATGATTACGTAATTTGACAGTGCCCAGCAACCCACAAAGACACCTGTGTGCACGTCTTCAACATGATCAAGTCAAATAACACTCTGATCCAGTGGCCGTCAGCTCAAGCACCACAAAGCCGTGGAACAGGTGATGGGTCGTGGTTCGCCTATCGGGTCTCGATGGTGTTGTTTTATAAGCCTTCAATGACGGAAGGTGTGGACGCAGCTACGAATAACAACCGACGGTATATCCGTCACAAAGTTGCGCTGGTGAAGGAGGAGACAAAGGTGATGGGCGTTCTTATCGACTCGGTAGGGTGTGCGGAATGGGTAGCAAAAACCAACACACCCTCGGCGCTGGTTGGTAGAGATGGGAGATGGCAGCACCGAATGTCAGGCTCCATGCCCGGGTTTCTGCGCCCACGTACTCGAGCTGCAACGAACACATCAGCAAAAATCCAAATCTGGAGCTCCCAATGAGTTCTAGCTCACCACCGGAAGAACCGCCTACTCTGAGGTGATGCTAATATATTCCTCACCTCTGCGAGAAGCACCTTAGACTAGCCTAGTGTCTGGGTTTATAGTAAGCTGTTACTAATCCTCTTATCTAGGTTATATCTAGGATTAAGGACTTAGAATTACACAGCCTATATGTAGTAATTGTTCGATTTCCCTGTGAAATGTGTGTATAATGTCGTTATTATTAAATGATTCACTTATATAAGGGCTAATTAACTTAATGTTATTGCTATGTATAACCTTTAACGGTAAGTTATATCCGGATGGAACGCGTTAGCAGAATAAGCCCGCTCTAAGCTTACCCTTACTGGTATTTACATTTAAATCTAAGGCCAGGAGATACTGCAGTCTTTAATAAGGGTGCTGTTTGTAAGCCAGATATGTTTAAAATATTACTAGCTTAGCTGTGTAAGTCCCCTAACGGTTAATTTACAGCGCTATTTCTCGCAAAGTCACATCTATTTGATACCTTACTTCCCACTCTATTCCTAATTAATAAAACTTTCCTAATTCGCTTTTCCTTTGGTAACACAGCGCTTGTATTAGATAGTTCGATAGAGCGTATATAGTTTGAAGTTTTAATTAGTTTGTAATAGTCACGGTGATTTCTTGGATGGGAAGGAGAAAACGTTACGTGGTGAGGGAAAGCCACCTTTACGTGCAGGCGGGCCAGGTATTTCAATTTTGGATGGAGATCCTGAAATTACTGACAGAAGACTGTTGCGTTTCCCGGTTTCGGTGAGGTTCGATGTTGGCCACATGCAACAATGGCGGGACGATGGGCAAGACCTAAGTGCCTCCAAACGAGGAGCCTTCGCTCGTGTCACGGTTTCACAACGGCTCCAACTGTGGACCAATGGTCTTACTCTTTTTGGCTGCGAGTGATCTCAGACATGTTTTCCGCCGGTGCGGCGGTCCCGATGAAGCCAGCTCTCAGGGGCAGCGCTCGCTTGTTGTTCAGCCCCCATTCGCCCGGTGGGGCGATACGGTGAGTTTCCCCTGGATATTGGGGGCAAGCGGCTGATACTTGCAGGAGAAGGACGCTCAATGCGAGAAAACGTGTCTTGACTTGAGACATATCGACACTATTGACGGGGAGTTCTGGTAGCTGACACATCTCGGCTTTTGTCCAAGCCAAATCAAGAAAAGTCGATAACGCCAAGGTCTCAGGCCTATCTGTGGAAACCGAAAATGGCTCCATGCACCTGGATCAAGCGCCCTCCCAATCTGACCGGATTCACCAGCTGTTACTCCAATAGTACAGCCCATTGAACCGTAAAGACTCAATCTTCCACGGGTCCCGTTCCTCCTCCTCCTCCTCCTCCTCCCGCTTCCTCCGTTCGATCTCTTGGGCCTGCCAATTCTCCGGGTCAAACTTGGTCTCAAAATCTTTCGCCAAGAAAGAATTAAAGTCAAAGTCCGTCAGTGGACGTGGGCTCTCGAGCTTCGGCAATTCGTCCTCATGTCCGCTGAGCCACAAAAGCTGTCTGTCCGCCTCATACGCGATGCCAGACCCAAACATGCCCGTCACACACATGTACCTCTTCTCTTCCCACAGTACATACGGCCCGAGGCCTAAGTCCGTGCAAAAGGGCTGCCTCAGGGCTTTTAAATCCCTCCGTATGGCCTGGATTCGTTTCCGACGTGATGAGCTGATGCCCCAGGGGAGTGAAGAGCTGTGGAAGCTAAATTGATCAACTCCTGGCGGCGGTGGCGGGAGTGCAGGCTTCTCGCCAAACTCCATGTCGGCATATGCGGGGGCGGAAACGCCTTCGCGGAGTGCTGTCGACCACGAGACATTGCTTTTTATGTTCGCATCGGATGAAGGCCACAGCTCGCACAGCGCATGCCGGACGCGGACGATAGGTGACTCCGCCGCTCCACCGTCCGTGCCCGAAGGCCAATCAACAACCCCATAACCGCGGTCCCTCAGCTGCGTTGTGAGAAACTCGCCCATGTCAACCAACTCCTCCACACCCTCCGCGAACTCAAACCGATGCGCCGTACAATTCGGCCTCCCCGCCAGCGGCGGCAGGACCAGGACTGTAAGCTCCTCCAACTTCGAGCGGCGTCTCACCAGCGACCCGACAAAACTGTGAGAGAACGGCATCAGCCGTGTGTGCCAGGCGTTGTCAGTCCGCCACGCCCTATCATAATGATCCACATCAGACTGGTAGAACCCTATATCATCTAGAAGAACCACAAGCCGGCCTGGAGCACAATCCCAGTTAAACCCCGCTTCGGGTTGTGTATACATCGTGAAGTCAATCCGCTGATGCGGGAAAAGTAAATGTAGCATCAGCTGGTCATAGTCGGGGTTGGTGTAGATTTGGGCGTGGAACGAGAGGTTGTAATGCTTCAAGGCAACGCGGCGGGATTCGGAGCAGGTGTGGAGGATTGCTGGGATGGCGAGGGAGGGGTGGACTCGTGGGAAGAGGTGCCCTTGGCCGGGGAGGAGGGGGATGATGCGCGAGGTGCGGCAGGCTTGTTCCCAGATTAGGAGGCGGATTTCGATGGGGAAGGAGGGTAGGAGAGGGAAGAGGGATAGTTGGTTGAGTGGGGTGTCATCAGGGGTTTCCATGGTTGCGGGTTGCGGGGTGCGTTGTGGGCGAGGGGAGGAGGAGAGTGCAATAAAGACTTAAAGAGGAGAGTGGAGAGTGTGACAAAAGTGCAACAGAAACCGTAATTAAGATAGGATAAAACGTGGGAGGGCGGTATTCTACTCATTATATGTTTGAGTTGCGTGCGGGGTATTCTTTCAGGACTTGACTCATCTCTAGCTGCCTGGTATGTGAGGTGACGAATCTAGAAGTGAGTTGCAGCTGTGGCTGCTTTTCTGGCCATTGAGATTGAGTTCTGCGGGACAGACTTCTGCTGAAACCCCCGAATCGGTGCTTAGACTACGTGGGTGGCCTCCGACAACCGGCCTTCAGTGGCCACGGCGACTTGATTGGCGGTATCCACTGCAGCCGAATCAATGGCGACATTGTCTACAATTTCTGTGGCCGTTTTGGTGGACAAGGTAGACTGGTCCTGCCTTGACATTTTACCCTTGTCTGCAAAGAAGTTCTAGACCAATACCTACCTGATCCTCAGGTTAGCCCTTCAGTTTAGCCTTCTGCTGAAATCTTAGGTAGTCAAAATGGATAATGACGAAATCGAACTCGCCGTCCTCCGCTAGGTACCCCTGTGTGTACTGTACCAATACATACCTGCAGACTTGTAGCGAGCGAACATATTACTGCGAAGTAGGTAATCAATATCACAACCCATCCAGCCCCGGCATCGGAATGTTAGGTGCAGTAGAGCTTGATACTACCAAACATTCCGGGTCACGTAGTCAGGGGCAGTGTCGGGATTATCTAACTTTAAATTAAAGCTACCTCCCTTGCCTGGGGTAGTGATGAGGTATCTTTGCCTTATAAGTACCTACTTATAGGTCTCTCAACCTCCAACCACCACTGAAAGCTTCATAACCACTATTGTAACTAACACCGTAAACATAAATTGAGTTCACGATGGCTGAACTTCCTGTAACCCCCATCGCTATTACCGAGGAGGGGTAGTTCCGAGCGGAAACAACATGCGTTTGACCGCAGGGAGCCAACTGGTGGACTGGTTCTGTATTGTCGAAAATAAGAAGCTTGCAGGTGGAAGGAGTGGTGCCTGCAAGCGAGAACTATTTGAGGTAGCTACGGAACAAAGCCACGAGTAGCCCCTGCGCTGTGGTCCTTGCGCCGACACATGATGCCAGGTGCCTCAGGATGCCACCAGCCGTGACAATGCGACGTTGTTCCTTTGAGCGGGCCACCTGAGTACGTGATCCACAACGCGTTCTGTCGATACGTCCATCTATCGTAGCGTAAGATCCGGAAATAGCATGATCCGTGCGAAGATTGCAAATCGACGGAGCCTTGTCCGCAATTCGGGTCGTCACCAGACTATTCAGGTCTTGCCATGCCGCACTATTGAGCCCCCCAAAGTCCGAGTGATGGACCGAGACGTACTTCACCAACCGGGGTTACGGCATATACCAGTGACTGGAAAGCGGCTTTGCCGACTTCGTCAATGGCGAAGAGCTCAAATAGATACTCCCTTCGCGTATGTATGGGACAAACGCATCCTATTTAACCTGACCTCTTAATATTTTCCGGACAAACTGTTGTTCCCCGACGTATTCACTTCGGTCTGGCTTCTTAATATTTACCGGACGAGGTGTTATTCCCCAAGTGGAGAGGAACTCCGAAATATCCTCTTCCAGCCTGACCTCTTAAGGTTTGCTTGATGAGCGTTTGTTACCTGTCTAGAGAGGGGCTCCAGCATGTTACCCTTGGCTTGCTTCTTCAATCTTTGCCAGTTTTTTCAACTGATGTGGCCCTCTAGGTAATCTTTGCTCGCCTCAATGCTACGAGGCTGACTCCCGGTATTTTAGATCCGGCGAAACGCTCTCATTCCGCTGCCAAGGAGGAGTGTCTGTGCCATTTAGTAGATTCTTACACAAATATATAGGTCAAATAGGGGAATAATCTTGATAAAATCTGATGTATGGTGTATGGAGTGATATTACATTCGAGAGCTACAAGTTGAGACATTTCAAAGCAGTATCAGGGAGTATGACTTTTGCAGCGCGGGATGAAGGACGTAGAAATCGATGAACCCAGGTTTGACTTGAAAAGAAGAGAAAGTCTCTTTGCACCACGGCGTCCGTCTCACTTACACTATGACCTCACACACTACACAACTCTTCCCAGCGGGGTCTAAGATGCTAGTCAACAGGCCATGCCCGCGTCATGAGAGACCTTAGGTAAATTCCGCTAAAGGAGAGGATGGCTAACTTATCTTCCTTATAAGTATATGGCAACAGGGCCGTTACGGCTTCACCATAAAAGCTCCGCCGGTGGAACATATTATCCGTAGGCTCCATCCACCTCGTCGCCACAAATGGGCCATTCTGGCCTAGTTGAGGCCTTGACTCTCACTGTCAGGGGTCCGGTTCGGAACCTCTCCGAGGTTCAACCCCTAACCCTGGAACATCCATTCTGTGCCACGGTTACCTACTCTCTTTGCTTCTTTCACCACAATTACTCTGCGTTGGCAGATCGATTGTTGATCAAAGGTCCCAGTGCATTGCTAAAAGCCCGAATGCTGACACTTGCCTTACAAAAATAAGACTGGTTATTTCTACCTATGCTGTTCAAGCCCTCTATTGTACAGCTTCTCACACTACGGTTCTGAAAAGGGGTGAAACAAGACGCATCCCCAGTGCCGGGTATAACTGAAAGCATCCTTGATGGGATGAAACCCGCATGAAGGTGCTCTGGTCGTCACTGGCAGTCGTCAACAATCGACATAAAGCTTGCAGTTGTCGACAGTCGTCAGGGGCTGCATATAAATCCGACAGTCGTCAGCGGTCGTCAACAGTCGATAGGGCTCAACCACGATCCACGATGCTTCAAATTCTAATCTCTCGCCGTCGATAATATTTTCCACACCTTCTCATTGCAGGAAATAAAATCAGTTCCCTTCGCCCTCAACCTTCATCCTCGCAACCTTTCCCCTCCTAACCTTCAACTTTTCCCGTCCCTCACTATCATCGCCTGCGAAAAAAAAACAATTCCGCGATGGCTGACCTTCGAGTCACACCCCCCTCGCTCGCCACCATGAGCATTAAAGAGCTCGAGCACAAGCTCGTCGAGGTGACCATCGAGGAGAAGACGACGCCCGCGCTCGCCACCAGCCCCGCCCGAGCCAGCGCGGCGCATCTCCGTCGTTTCGCGATCCTTTCTCGGATCACTTCGGAGGAGTCTCTCTTCCCCGACCATGGCATCGACGCCCAGAAGACGATGGCGCTCACTGGCGCTAAGGCTTACGTGCTCAAGAGCCTGCTTTCGCTTGAGAATCCGCTCAAGTTCATCACCACGGCCTTTTTTGAGTACCTCGTGGACATGGCGCTCTGGAAGCTCGTCAGTACGTTCTCACAAGATCATGGTGTCCCACCCCCTGAAACAAATCTCGATGCTAACTGTTCGGTGTGTAGGGAAGGACGACTAGAAGCCGGAATTCCGGTTCAAGTCCACCAAGAGCAAGGAAGGCTGCGGCGATCCCTCGTGCATCATCCATCCCGACTGGCGCTTCAACGGCTCAGCCCATTCGGCCACGTAAACAGCGTCGTACAAAACGGCGTACGCGATGTTGAGCCATGGAGAGGCCATCACCGAGGCCAAAAAGGTGTCTTCGATCCCCGCCACCGCCTCTAGTGCTTCGACTTCGGCCGTGACTGTCCTCATGCCTGGCGGTACTGTTTCAACCAGTAATGCCTCCCCCGATTTTCCGACCGCCTCCGCCGACACCACGAATGCATCTACAGACAGAATCGCCGTCGTCATGAGTGCCGACGGCCGCAACCTGCGCACCGGCTACGCCCAAGAGGAGGCTATTCCGGTCCCCGTCCCCGCCCCCGCACCCATCACTCCGACTCCGGCCCCGGCTGTCACGGCCTCTACCCCCGGAATCTGCGGCCGCCTCTGCTTCTGCTATCGATTCTGCCGGCCAGCTAGCCGCAAACTTGGCCCGGTGCTTTGGCGACGACTGGCACCAGGGTGAGCTGGGCAACTGGTCGGACCGTCCCATAGACTGCAGTGTTTTTGCGGTGGACAAGAAGGAGAGAGGACGTTGGGTTCTCAATATCCAGAAGCGCCTCCCTGTCTTGAAGGAGGGAAAGGAGGACGCCAAGGAGGAGGGCGCTGAGGAGGTAACGAATGCTAAGTAGGAGGGCCATGGGGAATGTCTTGTGGCATGGACGGGTGGCGAGGTTTGGCGAGGTTTCTTACTGGGCATGGCATGGCTGCTGCTGATTTGGGCGGCTGATGAGTACCTTGCTGCTTGTCATCATGGCTTAAGCTGCTCGGGATATTACCAGTCAGGGAGCGCTTTGAGGTGTGTTTTGCACGTGGTTCACACGTGAAGAGAAAATAGCCGGTCACGATCCATCGGGGATTAGGAATTAATCAAGTTCCGTGACGGCATTCATGATGATCCTTTGTTCTGCGTGCTGCGTGCTGTGATGTGTGACGTGTTTGATGTCCTGTCTCTTCGTGTTCCCAACAAGAAAACCTCGGGGCATCTGCCATAAGCGCCCAATTAGAGAAGCTGCAACTTGTTGATGTCCCGGAAGCCCCATGAAGCCCTATGTTGATCGCATTTTTGGGGGCCGCGATGGCTTGTAAACAGGCGCTTAGGGGGAATTGTGGGTTGGGTAATATAGGCAACACGGCTGGTTAACCGTGAATTGACAGGGAGTGAGCGGTCAGCTTGAGCCTTGAGCCAATTGGTGGTTTCTAGAGGCTGAGGTTTGAGCTTGATGCTGCTGTTGTGGATTGGTTTACGGTGGGCGAGGAAGAGGCAACCCAGCCAACCAGCAATAGTCTCGTTGCCGCCGTCCTCCGGCCATTCGGTCACCTCCACCGCCTTTTCGTGCATCAGGCGGCCTGAATTTCCCAAACCTGCCCAATACGACTGCCACGTACAGCATCAACCGTTGGTTCTCCATAGATCGGCGGGCGGGGTTCTCAGCCTATGGCGGATTTAGGCTAGGCGCCTCATGCATTCGGGGGGCACAGGAAGAGGTCGGCAAGAAGTCAAAGACCGCCACCATTAACAGTCGTAGAAGATTTCTGCCAACTTCTTCTCCCTTCCCCCACCACCGTACCTACCTAACCGCACCTCTCCAGCACAACCACCACCGACAAAGCCAAGCCAACCCAAAGCCCAACAATGAACCAACCACCCCAATCACCGCTCCTCTTCTCATCTTTAACCGCAACCACAATCCCCCAATCTACAACCTCCGCCCTCCAATCCTTTTCCTCCCTCCAATCCCACCTCCTCGAAACACTCACCCCCTCCACCGCAACCTTCACCAACCTCATCCAGCCCCTCCTCGAGGGAATAAACCTCCTCAGATACCGCACCAACGTCCTGGTCTTGCTCTCTCGGGCTTCGCACGACGCAGAGATCCGACAGGCCGCAAGAGATGCGTTCAAGTTGGTGACGGAGGCTGAGGCGCGATGCTGGCTTCATGGGGGGTTGGCGGGGTTGGCTTTGGCAGTGGGATTGAAGGATGGGCTGGATGGGGAGGAAGATCGAGCGATACTTGATCATGTAAGGGGGATGTTTGTTCGTTCTGGGGCGGCTCTACAGGAGGAAGCAAAGCGTGTGAGGATTGGGGAGGCGCAGGCTGAGATTGCGGCTATTAACGCTGCTGCTGTCAAGGGGTTTACTGAGGGTGAGGCGGGCGAGGGGCGGTGGTTTACACGGGGGGAGTTGGATGGCTGCGCGGAGAGTTGGATTGCTACGTTGACAAAGGGGAAGGGGGATGGGTCGAGTGAGGAGGAGGAGCGATTCCTTGTCATGACGCATCATGGCGATGATTGCGCTCATGTCCTTCGGTCTGCTACAAGCGGGGAGACGAGGAGGACCGTGTTCCTGGCGGGACAGCGGCGCAATCCGGAGAATGTTGAGAGGCTTGGGAGGTTGGTGCGTCTCCGGGATGAGGTGGCGCGTCTGCTTGGATTCGAAAACCACGCGGCTCTCAAGATGCAGGAGACGATGATGAGGAGTGTTGAAAAGTTACAGGAGAGGCTGGTGGCTCTTCAGACCAAGTTGATGCCCTTGGCAGAGGCGGAGATCGCGAAGCTTGTCGAGCTGAAGAAGGCTGAGCTGGAACACACCGGTCGAGTTGCTGACGATTTTAACACGTTTTATTCCTGGGACAGGACCTATTACCAGAACTTGCAGATGAAGAAGGACTATTCGATTGACCAAGCGAAGGTCTCGGAGTACTTCGAAGTGAACCATGTCGCACTCGAGATGCTTCGAATATTTGAGGACTTGTTTGGCATGGTGTTTGTGCCGATGCCGGAGCTTGACACTTGGCACCGCACTGTGTCTCCCTTTAGCGTGTGGGATGGGGCAATGGAAGGGGGCGGTTTTCTGGGATATCTCTACCTCGACATCTTTGAGCGGCCGGGAAAGTTCTCGAACCAGTACCACTCTCGTGTTCAGCCGGTATGTCGCTTTGACCCAGTCGAAAACAGGCAGCTAACCTTGTTGTTCTCGCAGGGCTATTTTGACGCCGACGGGACACGACACTTCCCCGTCTCAGCCCTGGTCTGCAGCTACCCCGAGTCAACCCATAAAATGCCAAGCCTTCTATCCCATCGTGATGTGCGTATCATATTCCACGAGCTGGGCCACGCTATTCACCATCTCCTTGAGCGAACCAAATATGCGTTGGGTCAGTCAAGAGACTTTGGGGAAATCCCGAGCAAGATGCTCGAGCATTTTGTGTGGGTTCCCGAGGTTATCGCTCGGCTCAGCAGACACGTCTCGACACTCCCTGGGTTTGCTGTCGCCGCCTCTGGAGAAAACGCCTCTGAAGCGAGAAGCCAGGATGACTCTCCGGAAATAAAAATGCCGCTCGAACTCGCCCGCGCACTGGCAAGGTCAGAGACGCTGAACCACGCGACCGGATTGCTCAGCCTGATGCAGCCCGCTATTTTCGACCAAGCAATATACACCCCCGCGAATGCCGAACAGGCCTCTGTCATGGACACAACGAAAATCTGGAACCAGACCAGGGAGCAGTGCCTCCCGTACAAGGACCGCGACGCCAAGAGCAACGACGTCGAGCTATTCGGACAGGCATCCTTGTCCTTGGCCTTCAGGGGCTACGACGCCAACTATTTCACATATGTCATGTCTGAGGTCTACGCCGCGGATTTGTTTGAGACGGCGTTCGCCAAGGATCCGTTGAGTCCCGAGGCTGGGAGAAAATGGAGGTACGAAGTTCTCGAGCGCGGGTCCAGTCAGCCTGAGCTCGAGATGCTGGAGAGATTCCTTGGTCGGCCCTTGAAGCTTGATGCTATTGTTGAGCATATTGTGAGGGGTCGGGGGATGTAGACACCATTCCATAATAGTTGACGAATAGATAACATATTATTTCCAAGCCCATGATGCGCCGTTGTCGCACACTAAAGGTTCAACGTCCTCGGATAAGCGATAAGCGGTGGGAAACAAGCGCACGCAGTCAGAGCGGTACTCCTTGCCGTCGCCCGTCGACATGGTCAGCAGGTTGCCATAATTAAGGATTTTGTGCCTGCCGCCGACCGAGAGAGTGTGCTCATTCGTGGCCGCATTGACGCACCCCTTGACGCGGACATACGTCCCAGCGGCGACGCCGGCCTCGACTTCGCTGTTAGGCTTGGTCAATATGCGTATGGTGCTGACGTTCATGCGATCGATGTACGCGGCAGTGACCTCGGAAGCGCCCACAGGCGGGAGGGCACTCTCGAGGTATCCGTCGGGGCTAAGAAGCCATGTGGCCGAGTTGACAATGGTGGTGCCGGTGGTGGTGTACTGCCAGGCGGGGGTGGTGACTCTGGCGTTGGTCATCCACCGCGCCACGCCGTCTGTCGATAGTGCAAGTTGCGCGTGGAACCAGCTTCCGGGCTGCTTGCGGTGGAGCAGCACGACAAACGTGGGCGTAGAGATCTCGGCGACGACAACGGTGGATGAGGCTGTATCGGTTGTTGTCGAGGTGGCCTTGTCGGAGATGACGTTGGTCAGTGTGGTTGATGTCGTGGCGGTCACGAGGTCGATGCTGGTCTCGGTACTGGTGTAGGTAGGTTGAGATTGCGGCGACGGTGCTTCCTTCGATGGCTGCGGTCTCGATCGAGGGCTCGGCCGAGACGGTGATGACCTCGACGCCGGCGCAGGCGCAGGCCTTGGCGTACTTGGTGAAGGAGGCTCCGCGAGGGTCCGAAACATACCCGGAGACTTCATTCTCATCGAGGAGGCTCGTCTCACGGGCTCTGAGCGGTTCCGGTATATGGTCTTGGTGGACGTGACGGTGGGGGCAAACGAGGTGTGGGTTGACGAGACGGCCGCCTTGGCGGCAGGCTGACGATGTCGGTCGGCGTGGACGCCGTCGTCGTTGATGACTCGGTGAAAAGGAGGACCTCAGTCGACGCCGTCTCGGTGGTAATGTCGGTATACAGCGAGGTTGCCACGATGCTGTGGACGGCCATCACCATCTTCAAAAACAGGCTGGCCGGCGGCGTCATGGTGAACGTCAACTTGACTACGCAGTCGGCGAGACCTAGTTCGCCCGCAGCAACAACCGCTGGGAGCTCACAAGTCAGCTTCTGGCCGCAAAAAAGGCAATGACCGACTACCTACCCTTCAGGCACTTGTTTGTGCGACAGCAAGCTGCCGAAGGAGTGGACGTGGCAAGGCCAAAGACATTCTCAGTCTGGCTTGGCCATTGGAGGAGAGCAAGGTCAAGAAACGGCTTGCAGAGATATTGCAATATAAGACGTCCATCATTCTTGCTTTAAGCACTAAATCTGCGTGAGTAAATATCCCTCTCGTTCTCTTCTCATTTTCCGTCTTTCTAGCATAACGTATGTTTCTAACTTTATTAGTCACGATATCAAGAGCGTTAATGGCAAACTGGATCACCTACATGCTGTCAACAGAGCTCAGAAGGACCAGGCTGTCCTTGACTGGCTGACTCCGATCGACCACGGTTCACAACAATGCAATTTTCTTACTCGACAACAAGAAGGTACCAGTAAATAGCTCCTGGAATCAGCCGAGTTCCACAACTGGCTCAAGGCTGATCGGCAGACTTTCTTTTACTCTGGCATCCCCGGAGCAGGGAAAACAATCATCACGGCAGCAGTAGTCAACGAGTTACTCACAAATTTTAGAGCTGACCGTTCTATTAGAATTACATGGCTCTACTGCAATTTCCGACAAGGAGACGAGCAGACTATCGGTAATATGCTAGCAACTCTGATAAAGCAGCTCAGCGGCCAACAAGCCTTGCTTCCGGACATTTTGAGAGACCTCTACGAGCAGAAGAAGAAAATTAATATCCGTCCGTCTTTAGCAGAAATCTCCAAAGCCCTGGCAGTTGTCACTGCCTCCTACTCAAGAATCTTCATCATCGTTGATGCACTCGATGAACCGGCGGATGATTCCCGGCGGATGCTGCTATCCAAAATATTTGACCTGCAAAGAAATTGCAAAGCAAGCCTCTTTGCGACATCGAGATTTATCACAGAGATCGAAGACAGGTTCAAGGGTAGTATAGTAAAGGAGATTCGGGCTGCCAGCGAAGATATTCAGAGGTACTTGGCTTGGCAAGTTTGTGGAGGAACGCCCGGAACTGCAAAAGAGCGTCTCAGATACAATCATTGGGGCCGTGGACGGGATGTGCGAAACACCTATTCTTGCGCAATTCCTATCTTAATGCTGACTTGGGTTCAGGTTTACCGTTTTTGCTCGCACAACTTCACTTGAAATCACTAACCGGGAAGCGTTCTCCCAAAGCGTTCAAACAAGCTCTCGAGAAGATCGCACCCGCTCAGGCGGATACGACGAAGTCTAAAACGACATCATGAAGCGAATCACCAACCAAGAAGCGGAGTACGTATCTCTCGCCATGATACCCTTTCGTGGATTTCTTGTGCGAGGAGCCCCCTTTCTACATTGCAACTTCGGCACGCTCTAGCCATTGAGATCGGCGAGTCTGAGCTAGACGAGGAGAACCTTCCCAATATCGGGACCATAATTTCAGCTTGTGCCGGCTTGGTCACGTTTGACGAACAGAGCAACGTTATTCGCCTGATTCACTACACCGCCCGACAAACGTGGCTATACCGCACTTCACCAAGCGGCCTTTAACGGGCATTACGAAACCTCACGACTGTTGATTGAGAGCGGAGCCGACGTCAAGGCTGTAACCAATTCGGGCGATTCAGTCTTGGTCAGAGCTGCTGCTCATAAGTGAGTTGTAGCCCTATTGATAGAAGTGGGAGTTGACGTGAATCGGGGAATCACGTCTACCGCAGCGCTTCACAAAATAGCCGAGATTGGGAACACGGAAGGGATTCAACGAATGTTGGAAACGGTGCCGACATCGAAGCACAGGATCCCGGCGCTGATGGTAGAATACCGCTAATTACAGCGGCTTGGCACTTTGTCAACCTGGAGACCGCGTTGCTCCTTATCCATGCTGGGGCTGACATCCACGCGAGGGATTCAAAGGGCCTCACAGCTTTAGACTGTGAATACAGACAATCTACATATCGGGACATGGGTGTGCTTACCCGAGTGCTAGAGGGGGCAAGCGCCGGTAGGGGGGACAGTGGACCGCAAAACTAGCTACCTACAGTAGTACAGATAGTATTTTTCTAATTACAAGATAATCAGATGTTAATTGGTGTCTGAATAGCGGTGTTCTGACTAGGACTTTGCTGAAGTTGGCAGGTGGACAGCTTGTGAGTGGTGAGAGACGTGAAGGAGGAATCTCGGACAGCACTACCTTCACAACGTCACATAATCGTGACCGTCCTAGTTCTGGCGCTCGAATACCAATCCGCATACCAGGCTTGCCTATCCAGTCCACGAGTGTTTCCTTGTATATGACTGCCCCAAGTCCGAAACTGCCCAATCCTTCGAAACATGTCTTCAGACTCCCCTACCGGAGTCAGCAGCAGTCTCTCTTCTGGTAATCCGTCATCGCCAGCGACTGCAACAAGACAGAAGATAGCAGCGGGTGGTGTTCTGATCTCGTCTAGGAACGCCTTTCCAACGGAGAACTCATGCATAGTATCGCTTCGACGTCCTATCACGGCATGACGTGACTGCCACTAGAGACCGTTGGAATAACCCAGGGGATGGATTCCGTAATCGATTCGAGTCACTTGAATCAGTGGGCCAGTAACGGCGACATGACCTTTGTCCACGGGGCCGAATAGTTCCGTCTCATCAACAAGGGAAACCGAGCAATCGTCGATCGACCACACACAGTCGAAACGGAGTGAGCTTGTGAGAAGCAGGTTTTCTGTAGACTTGTATGATTCGTTACCAGGGATATTTTTTCTGGGAAACTCCACTGCCTCGTTGATCGAAATCCAAGACCATGAGGGGGTTCTGCGCGAGGGTCGGTGCTCGTTTGGAGGGGATGGTTCAAGCGTGTCTGATTTGCTTGGGACTCGGCGCCAAAGCAGTTCAATATGCAGTTTTGACTTCCAAAGCCCTGCTAGGAACTCATCTTCGTTGACACCTTGAAATCGTCTCGCCAACCCTGCGATCGCTGGAAGTCTGTCGTTGGGGTTGGTTAGTTGGCGTTGAGAGTAGTCCTCTACAATCTTGGGCCAGCTGGGGAACCACAGCGGCGCGGTGAGGCTGTCTATCTCCACCCTCATAGAATCAACATAGCGCAGATCGGTTGTATCCGAGGCCTTGTTTGATATGACACATTTCCGGCAACTCCAGAGAACGCGTGTTGATGAGTACATGAGTCGCCGGGGAGAAAGGAGGTGTTCTTGGAGGGTCCAGGCTTGGGTATGGATCGGCTCGTTTTCATATCGTAAGGAGTTTTTCTTGTCGCAAACCAAAACATTGGATCTGCTGTCTTGGACGCCATCGCGACCCCTTCCTTGACTCTTCTGGAACATGGCCGCGTCGCTGATTCGGCAGCTAGGCCGAAGAGTTGCAGGCAGGCTGAGCAGCTGCAGTCACCCATGCTGTGCCACACACCCAGGTGCTCAGCGGCTCCCTTCCAGCCAATCCAGCGAACTCCAGCAACCCCGTCGTGTCTACCTGGCCAGCAGCGGCATGGATGAAATATGCAGGATGTATTGACGAATCGCGGCCCGACTCCCGCCATTCCCGACATCTCGCCTCGCCGCCCTTAAGTATGCGTCTAGCCTCGTAGAATCCGGCGCGGTTCCTTTCCCTTCCCTGTCACTCAAATCAGAGAGGTTTTCCTCGCCTCAAGCTGGCCGACCGTGATCATGTCACTGCAGCTCCCAGAGGAAGTCGAGCCCAAAGATCGACCGGCGCCAGGAACAATTCAGATCATTACCCATTGGATCAGTAGCTGCAACTGGCTGCATCCTGATTGCCAGCCCGCGTCAAACCGAGACGGCTCGCCCCGCATTCCCCCATCATGGGTTATCGACACGCAAGGCGGATGCATTGTGCCTGGCGCCAGCTTCCGTCGCTATGCCGCCCTCAGCTACGTATGGCCCAAGACAGAGAACGAGGGGGATAGACTGGAGTTGAATATTTCCACGCTGGGCCGGTTTCAGGAGCTAAGTTTCCTCTACAGCAACACGAAGGAGCGTCTTCCCGAAGTCATCAACGACACCATAGAACTTGCAAAGCGGCTCGGCGAAAGGTATCTGTGGATCGACCGCCTCTGCATCGTCCAAGATGGTGAAATGAAGCACGATGAGGTCCAGCGCATGGACAGCATATACACGGGAGCCTACTTCACTGTCATTGCCGCCGCGTCGTCTGGGCTGCACGGGAACCCCGAGTTACGAGTCCAACCACCCCAACCCTCCGGTTACCAGGACAGGACCGAGAGTGTGTTTCCTGACCATTTTTATGGCCAGCTCTTGAAGTCGAAGTGGGCCACGCGCGGATGGACCTTTCAGGAACAAATCCTGTCGCGACGCTCCATTATCTTCATCGACGGGGATGTCTTTTGGGACTGCCAGCGCACCCTGTGGTGCAGTGACAACGGCCCGGAATTTGATACTACTAGCCCTCGCAGTGAGCCGGGCCAGCTCATGGCAGAGGATATATTGCCCCTGTGGTGCATTGACGGTGGCCCGGAATTCGATACTACTAGCCCTCCTGGTGAACTGGGCCAGCACACCCTATGGTGCAGTTACGACGGCCCGGAATCCGATACAACTAGCCCTCGCGATGGACCGGGCCAGCTCATGGCAAATGATATCTCGTCGGCCGTGCTACCCGATTTCAGAATGTACTCGGAGTTGGTCTGCCTGTATAGCGACCGTGACTTGACCTACCCACAAGATGCCCTCCTGGCCTTCTCGGGTATCTTGACCTCGTTTACACGCACGTTCCCCGGCGGTTTTGTGGGCGGGCTGCCGCGGCTCTTCCTGGATCATGCACTTCTCTGGCAACCCTTCGATAGAAAATGCAAACGAAGGATTCCGGTGCGAGGGAGGGAGGACTATGGTGATCTACCCTCGGCGCATCTCCCATCGTGGTCTTGGTGCGGCTGGCAGGTCACTGTCGACCCGGAGAGTTTGCAAACGGGGGTGTATCTTGGATCGACAAGGCAGACTCGGAACTTAGTTCAATGGTCGGTTCTGTCAGAGGATCTCCAGCGTGAAGAGATGCTGGGAGAGCCCGCAAGCCTTGAGGACTACTCTCGGCGCTTTCTGGAAGGCAGATCTAGTCTGCCGGAGGGTTGGGCATGTCGTGGAACTCCGGATGAGCCTGTTCGAAAGCGCGTCAGATCTGATTCCCCATGCACATCGGGCTCTTCTGAGACATACTTCACTCATGAGGCCGACAGTAGGACGCGGTTCAAACACCCTATCCCAGTAACCGGCTGTAATAGCTGGCCAACACCATCACCGTCAACCTGCGTCCAAGCCTGGCCGTACCTTTGCTTCGAAACAACGACTGGCCATTTTCGCGTGGAATCCCTTCTCAGCTATCTCGATACCCATCGTAGCTATTCCTTGTCTTGTTTCAAGGTGCCTGTCGATTCACTGGAAAGGTTCCGCTGTGGACCAGCCGACGAGGACATTTGTCGCATTTTATGTCTTAACGATGTTGGTGGGAGGCCTGCAGGGTTACTTCGGCTCATGGAAGACACCGAGATTGCGCCCGGCCAGGAGTTGGAACTGGTGGCCATTTCCTCAGGCTCATCGGTACACCCTCTGCGCGAGGAAGCCATCGATCTCCACGAAAGCTGGCGGTATGAGTACGGTAACACGTCGGTCATTCATGATTTCAAGCGTGATCCGCCGGTGGGAGAAGATATAGGGAGGCCTTACTTCCATGTCGAGGTGCATTTGGAACGAGATCGTCTCAAGCGAGAGTTGGGCCGGGAACTCTCCGCGCGGGAAGACAGAGATGTGCGCAAGAAGTGCCGGTGCCGTGAGAATCAATGGAGAAACGCACGGTCAGGGAAGAAGGAGAAATGGAGGCGGACACGTCCATGGGGTCGCGGTGGGGGGGAGTATCAGTTCTACAACGTCCTTTGGATCGAGCGCAAAGATGGGATTGCGTATCGGAGGGCGGCGGGTCGCGTTGCAAAGGATGTTTGGGAGGCGAATTGTAAGGAGAAGAACAAGGTGATTTTGGGGTGAAGTGGTGCTAGAGGGTTGGTTTCTTGCTGCTTGAGCTGCGGTCAAAGAAGAGGCCGCGAACAGTGGAATACCTAAGGTAAACGTTGCTCATGATGCTAATACTCCATACCACCACCTGCTTCTCTAGGTAATCTTGCAAGCCCATTACTCCAGCTCTTAAAAGTCCGTGGTCGTCGCCCCTGTCCCCGATGCCGATCGCGATGGAGGCCGCATCGGACAAGGCATATAAAGCAAGGGAGTGGTCACACATAACGGTGCCCTATGAAATCTGCAGGGCTCTGAGATGGTCTTAGTTGTGAGCGGCGGGTGATCATTGCCCACACAAGAGCAAGGTACAGTGATGTAACTGGCGGTGCTGCAGGGAGGCTCGCGTTTCGTGAAGGTGCATCCTGAAGGGCGGATGATTGTTGTTACGGTTGGGCAGAGGGCGGTGGGTGTTGCTGGTATTGACGTAAACGACTGCGCGGCCGAGAGACTAAAATAGGTGAAGGGGATTTTAGTTGATATTTGTAAGTATTCTTCGGCCTTTGCGAATTGCAGGACTTTACGGGCAGTATTTCGGAAGGTAGAAATAGGGGCTTGGTATGAGACTGAGGTGTGTTGCATAATTAAGTAAGGTAGACATACCACGCGAAACTGATGGCTGCTGCCGCCCCAGGCTTCATGATGATTCAAGGTACGGGGAAATCACCCTGCGGCAATGGCTTGGAAGATGAAGGAAGAGCTGTAAACCATGATGCGGGGCCTCAGTAGCACAGACCGGACGGGGTATATTGGAATCTTAAAAGGCGAGCTACAAGCTCTTGTATGGGAGCACCTACCACCTTAGGCAATAAGCCGGGTTTGGTCATGGGATTCAAGCTTCGGAATTGCTGAAGGGGGGAATCGCAGGGTATTTTAACCGGTCGATTACAACGTAACCTCGCGGCTCCAAGTTGCCGGACCCGGTTAGGCAATGGCGGGAAGTTGAAGTCAATTCAAGCTTTTTGCTTTGGTAGGTATTGGCTGTCAAGACTTACGTCTTGGCACTGACGACATGGCGCGGGAATGCCCCCTTCGCATCAGATAGGGCTCTCAATCCAACTCGGGAGGTTCCTCAGGATAGACCAGCCTACCCCTAAGTTTCTGAAAATACGGCCCTACCGAATTACCGGCACTTGCGGTGGTGTCTACATATATTGTTGTTAACCGTTCCCGGCTTTGTGTTCAATTTAGTTGCCTCTCACCTATATTAGGTAAGGTACCTAGGTACTTATTTGCTTGCTGTTTCGGATACCTTAGATATATAACCATTACCTCATCGTCAACTTACACTAGGTGTTACCCTAGTCACTTCGCATGTTTTCATGATAGTTTTCTATTATCTTCAACGGCGTTTCATCTGATCAATACAAGATCTTCCAAAGATTACATTAATGCCTTCAGGCATTATGTCTTGCTCACTGCAAACCAGACATCTCATACGTAGAATTTCATCGTTCTGATACTCGTCCATAAACAAAATCACAGCTGTCTCTGTGGGCCTGAGAATGCCATACGGGGTGAGGTACCTCCTGACATCTTCCGGACCGAGAGCAACTATACTATACCCCAAAGCTTCAGTAAACTGATGGGACAATAAGCAGGTTAAATACTGCTCGCTAAACAAAACCCAAGCGGTAACTTGGGATTTAGGGGTTATGAATTCAACTGATCCATGATTGGGAAATTTTCGGCGGGTTGTGGCATGCTTCTTGCTGTGACGTGTTGCGGCGTAGCTTCTCGCGCAGGTGTTCCAGGCGCTCCTTTTCCCGGAATGTCCATTCTATTTTCTTGTACCCGTCTCTGATTCTGCTCCCAGAGTCTTCAGCCCCAAGACCCTTGTGGTACCGGCCACTGAAATGTTGTAACACTCCATCGATTAGGACCGAACACTCGATTACGACCGACTTGGTGATTCTATCGAGCTCATCGAGGTAGACCGAGTTCACTCGCTCCTGGTACGTCGACACCACCTGTGGAAAGACAGGTTAGCCAAGACAGAATGCTCAAAGTCTGGACAACTTGAAGTTCCTTGCCTACAGCAGTATCTGCACGAACAGATCCAGGTCCCGCCGAAGCTCCTGGTATTGTTCCGAGCTGCAGCCGGCGCCGTCGCAGCCCCGGCCGAGCGCTCAGCGCAGCTGAATGGCAAGTTGCCAGATAGCGATGATGTCGCCGAGACTCCCAAATGTCAGCGCCGTCTCCATCTGCTCGATGTTTGTTGATTTCCAATGTTGAAGTGCAGAAGAGAATTGGTCTAGGCAGAAATTCAGGCGGTGCTGGGTTCGGTCGCTTCCAGACTGGGACACCAGGCTCTGGCTTGCATGCCGGCTTCAGGTGCCCCTGGGTGGGCATGAGCTGTCTCCCAGACCATCGGCGTGTCTGACTGTGATTGGCCCCAGCCTCGAGACGGTGATCCGGAAGGGAAATACCGCCAAGTTATATGCCCATCCCATGTGACGACTTATCTCAGTTCTCAGACCGCGACAGCCAAGCCGTGAAATCCAAGCCGTACTGCAGTGAAACTTTATGTGCCCCACTTTAAAAGATATTGAATCAATAGAAACGCGTAGATCAAGAGGAGGGGTTTATGGCTGTCTCTTGACTGATAAACCGGTCAATTACAACATATCCTCGCGGCTTCAAGTCGCCGGACCCATATCAGCTCTCTCAATCCGGCTCGGGAGGTTCGTCAGGACAGACCAAACACCGGTTGCGCGACCATGACCGCGCCTTCGATGCGCTGCTAGCCGACCCTGCAGTGCGCAGGGCAGTCAACGCGTTGTTCCACGCCCTGGCCAGCGCACTCGTACCGTGTACATGGTCGTAGGCATTGACAGCCGATGCGAAGCTGGGCGGGGAGTGGCAGCGAGAGGCGGACTCGTGTCTCGAGGTCGATGCGATGCACGAAAGCGAATAGCCCGGTTTGTGTAGTGGAGTATCGGGTTGTTAGGATTGGGCTGTTTCGGGCGCTGTGGCAGGGCGGTTCGGGACCGCAGCTTGGGAGCGCAAGGAAGTTTGCTTCGGGCGCGGGTGTCGTGGGCAGAGGAAGAGGTGGCGATAGCGATTCGGAGGAAGATGACAGCGAGGATGACTTCGGTGAGAGATTGCCTGCGGTGACGCCGGAGAGGCTGAGAGGATGGAATAACGAGAATCGACTTCATGGCGAGCAGAGTGATGGTTTTGTCGAGGTCGCGATGCTTTCTCCGGCTTTTGACGACATGCTAAAACTACACAAGTCTTTTGCCAACCGAAGGGTACAATACGGTAGTTCCTGCTTGTTCACCTGGACAGTTGCTCTCAAATTTCATCCTTGCAGGGGTTCTATTAAAGTGGGGTTGCGGAACGTGCATCCATTCAGGATCAGATCGCGATTTCCCAGCCATTATCAACATGCTGGAAGTTCATCGCGCACGCGCCAGCCAACGACTTGACCATCCGATTTTATCCAATGGCGTCGCTTCTGCGGCGATTTCCCTGGCTCGGCCGGGCTTGGAAGCCTCTCGCCTTTTCCAATGCCAATTCCAACTTCGAGCGAATTCCGGTGGATGAGAAAGTGGAGGAAGAGCTCTTCCTTGACTAAGTCGCGTCGCGATACTATCCGGTCCGCCTTGGCGAAATTCTCAGGGAGCGGTACCAAATTATCGGCAAGCTAGGTTTTGGGAGGACCTCAACTGTTTGGTTGGCGCGCGATCTGCCGTAAGTCTTTCCCTTCTCGCTCTGCGAGATTGCTAACAGAGCTCTAGGAGCTACCCATCTAGCGGTCGTCGTCACGTGGCACTTGAGCTCTTCGTTCATTCCAAGTCTATGGGCACAACTGGATCACGAACTCGGAATATATAACCGGATTTCCACGTCATCCAAAAAGCATCCCGGACGCGACGCCGTCAGGGACCTCTTGGACTCCTTCCATGTGACTGGGCCGGACGGATCCCACCAGTGCCTCGTACACCCTCCATTGTTGGAGAGCGTCTACGACTTCCTTCACCGCAACCCCATACAGAGGCTACCGCCCGTGGTCCTCGCCGTCACCCTCCGCCGTCTTTTTCTCGCTTTGGACTTTCTACACAAGGAATGCCAAATTATCCACACGGATATCAAAGCCGACAACATCATGTTCGGCATCGAAGAGGACACGGTTTTCACTGCCTTTGAAGAACAAGAGCTGATCCACCCGTCTCCGCGAAAGTTAGTCGAGGGCGAGGAAGGAAGAGCTGTCTACTTATCGCGCCAGCTCCAAAGGCCACAGTCCGTGGACGCACCTCCTCTGTGAATTTGGCTCCGCTGTAGTAGGTAACATAGAGCATTCGGAGGATGTACAACCCAGCATATACAGAGCACCCGAGTTCATCCTCGAAGCACCGTGGTCGTACCAGATTGATATTTGGAACACCGGTTGCATGATCTGGGACCTTTTGAGGGTGGGAACCTGTTCACGGGGCAGGATCCAGAGCATCAGAGGTATCGCAGCCGAGCACACATTGCTGAAATCATCGCCTTGCTTGGGCAACCCCCGCAGCCGCTCCTTAGTTTGGGCAAGTCGAGCCATAAATTCTTCACGGATCTGGGGATTTCCGCGCAGACATTCCAGTCCCGAATAGCATATCGCTTGAGGAGAGGGAGACAACCCTGCAGGAGGAAAGTGAGAAACGCTTCGATGTTTCTCGCCATGATGCGGAAGATGCTCCAGTGGGAGCCATCGAAGCGTTTCTCAGCCAAAGCACTGGCCGAAGACGCATGGATTAAGGATCACTTGTAGAAAACCCCCAACCCTAACGTAAAAACCTATTTACCTACCTCCCCATTTTCCGTGCCAGTGTCAGTTGTCTGAAATGCAATCCGACTCAACCGTAACATCCGTGGTATTTCAGCTTTCAGCCCGCTTGCGTGGAATGTGACACGACTCAACTTCCCGATGCCAGGGGACTTGCCTTTCGGCCCGACCCAGAGAAAGCCTGGGCCCAGAACACACCAGCGGGATCCGACAGCTGTACGGGCATATAAGACCGTCCAGTTTGTTTTCTTTCCATCATCTATCGCCTCACATTAGACTCGAACATCCCAGCACATTGGCAACCTGTCGAACTGCAGCGGCAGTTCTTGGCGCTCAGGCGCGCAGGCGCCTTACCGCTCCAGGCTAGGCTGGAGCGCAGGAGCCTTTCGTTGTGCCTCCCAAACACCACGTCCCCCCCCCACTTTTGGCGCTAGTGGAGAGTGCCAGCCCCTGACTTTTTGGACACGTTATCGGGGACAGACCTCACTGCTTGGCCGCGTTGCCATCGGAATTCTGCTTTTTGGGCCGCAAAATCGTCGTTTCCAGTGTAGTTTTTCACTGTCGCTTGCAATCCGACCGTTTCTGAACCTGTTGCCGTGTCGTTAGCCATGGTACAATACACCAACCACGAGCAAAAGGCCGCGATTTACGCCGCGATTATCGGTGGCGAACGAACCGAAGACATCGCGCTCACCTGTAACGTTTCCCCGCGCCAGGTCTGCAGGTATAAAAAGCTATTCGAATTAACTGGGTATCCATTTTCGGAGCCTAAAACTCCACAGAACACCTGTATTTTGAAACCTTAGGCGTTAGAGGTCGGTAAAGGTCGATTACGCTTATTACGGCTCGTTAACGTAATTTAAAAAGTAATAAAACTCCTTACCCACAAACCAGACCTGTATCTTAATAAAATCCAGTAGTTTCTTTTCTTTAAATGCGAAATAATCTGCAGTATTTAAATAATTAGCTGCTATCTGAAAGAGGAGGAATAGATGAAGAAAAGAATAGAATATTAAGTTTCTTAACGGAACTTAATTCTTCACCTTAATTAAAAGTGAAAAGTGTTTATATTTACTGTAAAAATGTTAATCTTTTACAATAAGAGTGGTACTGATAAAAGGGATAGCTTTTATAAAACTGGCTAATTATTAAAAGGTGTTACTTTATAATCCTTAAGTTTACTTACTTAAGGGTATCGCTTCCACCTACTTCTAACTATTACCGTTAACAGTCTCCTTAATGTGCTTATTTATAAGGGTTTAACGATAAAGGAGGGCTTTATTCTCTGGCTGAAAGATTACCTCCTACTAAAGATAAAGCCATTCCCTAACTGTAATAGTATCTTAGTGATAGATAACGCTTTATAATATTACAATGTGGTTATTTAAGCCTTATACGCTACAGCTGGAGTTCTCCTCTAGTACTTACCGCCTTATTCTCTAGATTTTAACCCTATTAAGGCTTACTTTAATAATCTTAAATCCTATATCTAACGTTAATATTAGTGGGAAGGTAGGGATAAAATACCAGAGGCAGACTTCTGAGAGTTCCTACTTAAAAGTGTAATTATTATAGGAAATAAAGTAAATAAGATATAAGGTTATTACAAGTAAGCTAACGCACTGTTTAAAGATAAGGATAAGGATGTAGATTATCGTAAGGTATATATAGAAGAATTATATAAGTTTACGGTAACTGGAATAATAAAGTAAGGTAAGGAATTAAAGGTGGAAAATAAGCTAATTATAAATAGTTTACAGGAGGAAGAAACTGGCTAATTAGTATAAACTTACGCTGTAAAAGTAAAGTAATAGTAAACCTTAAAAGGCTTAGAAAACGCGATTTTCACTCTCTTTTACTATAGATTAGTAACTTATAGTAACCTCTAAGATGCTAGCTAATAGCAGCCCCGTATAGTTATTCCAGTTATAATAGCCTACCGGCTAGTAATCCTCCTCTTACTTATCTACTTCCAGCCCTTTTTCCTAATGTAGATTAGCTAATAAAGACCCACCTTCTATATATAACTATAACTATGTTATATAAGTCTAACTAAGCGGCTTATTATTATTATAAAGTTTATAAAGGCTAGCGTCGCTAGGGGGTTAAGGCCGTTATAGGAACGAGGTAATATTAACACCTAATAGGAGACTTAGGTTAACAGGTAGTTTAAGGTTAGATTCTTACAGCCTATTAGTATTAAAAGCCTTATTATTAACAGCTAGAGGGGAAGAGTGATAAGTAGGAGAGGGATTTTAAGGAGGAGATAACTTACACTAGAGGCTTTTTACTAAATTACTTAAAAAGTCCTTAATATAATCATTAACCTCTACTTAAAGGAACACCTTTACTACTTTCTTTAAGTAAACTATAATCTTTACCAGAAGCCTATAATAAGTGAAGTAATTATCAGGGAGCTTTTAAATATCGTTTACAGTTTTCCTATATATAACTAATACCTTTTTAATCTTCCGTAACACTAATTACACCTGTAAATGGTTATTATTACAGAGTAAGTATCTAAAGAATTCCTTAAAAAAGTTATTTAATAACCTTATAAGATTATACCTAAGTGGAGGTGCTAGTAGTGATAAAGACTAGATTAATATATCTAATTAACGATAGGTTAGTTTAATAGCTGGCTTTTAAGGTTACTCTGTTAATCTGTTATTTATAAACTGATTTATCCACTAAGAATTAACATTAACAGGCCTATTATTATTACTATTTATAAGGACGATATTTAAAAGCTTAATAATTACTAACTGCGTTATATAATACCGCGCCTGGTTAGGTAATCCCCTAAAACGTCGTTTAAGATACTCCTCCTCTGTAGAATAGGAAGCCTTAAAGTTAGACTTCTTCCTCTTTAACCTCACCTTAGTTAACTTCCCCTTTAAAGAATCTATTATCTAACATTATAACATCGTCACTAGGGGTGTTTTATACGTTATCTTAATATGTTTAATTACCTAAGCCTAATCTTTAAGATCTTTAACTGGGAAAGAGTAGTAGGTTCTAGACCTAGAGATGGTGTAACACCACTGGAATTTAACTCCTTTTACCTAATGTTTATAATAAGACCCATCTTTATAAAGCTAACGGTTACTTAGTTTTAAAAAGGCTAGTCGCTAAGGCTTACTAATTCCCCTAAGCTCCTTTTAACGTATAGTGGCGACCTCCCTGTCATTTATATTCTAATTATTAACCGTATTAAGTATACCGTTTATTCTAAAGTAACCCTTTATTTTTACCTGGCCTTATACTGTTATTAAAGCATATAAGGCCGGCGAGGTATAATGTAGAGTATTAAAGCCAGGTATTATAATATTAATAAACGGTTTAATACGCTAGGGTAAGGTGCTGAGATTATTACCTATAAGGTTAAATAGTATAGTGAAATAAGGAGGTATAATACTGGGTGTAATTATAAGCACCTTAAGAGGCTCTTTTAGGTAGAATAAGTGCGTTAGTTTAAAGAAGTAAACTAGGGCTAGTAACTGTGTAAGGGCTTTTACAATTTCAGCTACGTTTAAGGGATTAAACTAGCTGTTATATATGGGCTTTAAGCGCACTTCTTGTAAAAAGAGGATAAGGTTACTATTTTTAACTGTTCTAATAATAGTGTGAATAAAGAATATAAAGGCTAGTAACCTTATATATGTAACCTTAAGCTTATTAGACACTACCTTTATTAATAGTAATTATAAACTGTAAACAAGACTAAAAAGTACGGTCTTTATTAATCTGTCGGCCGTAATAACCAGATCTTTTAATATAACGGTATTTAAAGGTTTACCTAAAGGTGGCAAGAGCCTTAAAAAGGTGTATGTCTTCTTCTATTAAATAATTACTGTAATCCGGAACGCCATCTTTCAAATAAGGCTTAAAGGGCGACTCTCTAAGGAAGCGTAGTAACCGTTACTGGTTTATAATACCGACTAACAACCTGCTCCTTTCACTTTACAGCGACCGGTATTCTCCAGCAGAGCGGTATTATTATCCGGTATACCCTCCTCTTCTTACCTATCCTCAGCCTCCTCACTAGCGTCATCCTTATCTTCTTCACTGTTAGTAGGACCGTCATCCTCGTCTTCTTCGCCGTTAGTAGGACCGTTATCCTTATCTTCTTCGCCGTTATCATTCTCGTCTTCCTCGCTATGCCTAGGGAAGCCGTTCCAGAAAAGTCACGTCGGGTTACATTATGGTATCAGAGGCCTGATACAGTTCTGGGGGAGTAACCACCCCAAAGGCTACCGTGGGGGCTCCACAGAGGGAGTAGCAGGACCCCTGGAAACAGCCGGAGTGTTAGTAAAGATTATCCGCCTTCTAAAGCTGCGACTCGGGGTCTCCGCAGCTGGCCCGCTGTTAACTAGCCGAATCTTTGGTACGCGTGGGGGCTCCGGCTCAGCGGCCTCCACAGCGGCCTCGGCCGCTTTCTTCAAGGCTTTGTTCGGTCTGCCGGAGCGCCTAGGGGGCTCGTTAGTATCGGCTCTGGGGCGCTTGCCTTGAGGCATCACGAATCGGACTGTACGACGGAGTTTTCGGGGGCGACGGAGCCGCTGCGGCGTGGATTTTGGACCGCTAGGGGTCCCTGGGCGCTTCAAAATCGATTTAGGGGTCACTGGAGTAGTTTCCATAGGTAGAATTAACTGCAAGTAGTAGGCAAATACGCTGGAATTGGTTGCCCTGAATAGTTACGATTTTCCATCATCCCAAGTGCTGGTGCTGTCAGAATCAGCGGTGTGGCCCAACCTCCACTAGCGCCAAAAGTGGGGGGGGACGTGGTGTTTGGGAGGCACAACGTCATGTGCTCTCCTCACACACAGGGAGCTCTCTTTTGTATTTAGTCTGGGAGCTTCGCTCCCACCCTTTCTACCTAATCAAGTCACTTTGCAACTGCACTTCCGCTGCTCCCATGAGCTCCGTAC
>Ga0247780_1000535_pt1 | contig 35009 bp, 40 predicted proteins | sample UWRJL079202R5_FD_179927 | JGI IMG/M metagenome (GOLD analysis project Ga0247780, IMG submission 179927) | Plant litter microbial communities from Arlington Agricultural Research Station in Wisconsin, United States - UWRJ-L079-202R-5 | ecosystem: Environmental > Terrestrial > Plant litter >...
TTCAACAACACCAAACCGCCCTCCACCACCATCATGAGCATCCCCAACCCCCTCCCCCTTCCCTCGCCCCCCTCCCTAACCCCGACCATCCTCCTCGCCCTCACCCTCCTCCTCCTCACCCTCTCCATCCTCACCCTCCTCCAAACCTACCACCGCCTCGCCCACATCCCCGGCCCCCTCCTCAACGCCCTCACCCCCCTCGTGGTAACCTACCACTGTCTCAAAGGCGACATCAACAGCTACAACCAATCCCTCGTCGACAGGTATGGCCCGCTCGTGCGCGTCACGCCGACGACGGTGATGATTTCGGACGCAAAGACGCTGCAGTATGTGTGCTCGCAGCGGGCAGGGTATAGAAAGGGGCTGTGGTTTGAGTTTGCGAGGTGGAGTCTGGAAAGGAGTTCGTCGTTGGCGATGAGAGGGAATGAGGAGCGGAAGGTGAGGAAGGGGATGTTGTCGCCTGCGGTGAGTTCCCCTTTTGCAACCTGGAGTGGGGTGAAGTGTGGTGGTGGCTGATATGGGGATGGGTAGTTCGTCGGCCCTGGACTGGCGCTCATGGAGCAGCGCGTGGATCAGCAGATTCTGGAGTTTGTCAACCTGATTGAGAGGAAGTATTTGTCGAAGCCGGGGGAGATGCGGCCGATGGAGTTCAGCCACCGGGCGCAGTTTCTCACGCTCGATGTCGCGACGAATGTTGCGTTTGGCGAGGCGTTTGGGTTCCTGAAGAAGGACGGCGATGTCGAGAAGTACATTGAGATGAACGAGGCCATGTTGCCCGTGTTTGGGATCCTCGGCGCCATGCCGTGGTTGGTGTATGTCATGCACGCCTGGCCGATTAACAAGATCATGCCCGGGGATGGCGACAAGGTCGGCTTCGGGCGGTTGATGAAGTAGGTCTCTTTCGGTCCCGACTCCGTAGATAGTATCGGTGGCAATGTGTTGCTAATCAGCGTGCTTCAGATTCGCGTCCGTGGCCGTGAACAAACGACTCCAGCCTGGAACCAAAGAGTTCGAGTCCGAGCACGACGTCATCCGCGCATTCCTCAAGAACGGCATGGACCCTGAGGACGCCGTCCAGGAATGCATCACCCTCGTGTAAGTCGCCCCGTCCCACCCTCCCCCTACCCATTCTCACTCACGCAACAGCGTCGCCGGCACCGAAACTACCACCGTCGCCCTCCGCATGACCCTCCTCGCCCTCCTCACCAACCCCTCCTCCTACCTCAAACTCCAATCCGAAATCGACACCTACTACGCCACCCAGCCCCCCTCCCACACAATCCCCTACTCCTCCACCAAAACCCTCCCCTACCTCCAAGCCGTCCTCCGCGAGGCCCTGCGCCTCTGGCCACCTGCAGCAGGCCTCATGACGAAAGAGGTGCCGAAAGGCGGCGACACGCTGCACGGATATTTCCTCCCCGAGGGGACGGAAGTCGGGCAGATCATGGTGGGGATTGGGAACCAGGCGGAGGTGTGGGGGGGTGATGCGAGGGCGTTTAGGCCCGAGAGGTGGTTTGAGGTGAGTGGCGAGAGGAGGGAGGAGATGCTGATGGCGAGTGATATTGGGTTTAGCGCTGGGAAGTATTTGTGCTTGGGGAAGTCGGTGGCGTGGATGGAGATGGGGAAGTTTTTTTGTGAGGTGAGTATCTGTCTCGGGTGTATGTCTGTTCTGGGAAAGGGTTGAGATGGTGCGAGTGCTGACGATGTACAAGATCCTGAGGCGGTATGATATCGCTTTTGATAATCCGGCTCAGCCGGTCAAGGTCAGGGACCCGCTGGTGTGGATTACGTCGGACTTTTGGATCAGGTTTACGAGGCGGGGGAAGTGAAAGGCGGTTGCCAGTGGGAAGAAGTGATTTGGGCTGTTGCTCAACATCGTGTTCTGTGGAGGAAGGTGCGGCTTGCAGCCAGCTCTAGCGTCGAAGCAGCCAAACAACCATTGGCCGCCTGAGGTTGAAATGTGCCTGTCGTGGCCTGTAATTAACTGCGAACCACAGGAAAGAGCGAATTGGCAAGGGGCCAATGTCGCACCTCAAGTGGAAAGATCTGCAGATAACTTGCGTGTATTTGGCGAAGCTAGTTGCAGCGAAACGCGAACCTCTCTCAATACGGAACCCCTAACCGAGGCCGGGCGTCAGCCGCTCCCGCGGCATGCAGAAGAGGTGGCATATCAGCTGAACCAACCAATACCGATTGCAGACTTTTAGGTCATACATACTGATGCAGTGTGACTAGAGCTATGCATACATCGGTAATTCTTAGCACGTTTCCAGACGCACGGCGATAGAGGGGAGGAGGGCAAATGGACTTAACTCCTGGCGCTGCCCACCTGTTGTAAATGGTTGCTATGACTTCCAGCACCGCTTGTCTTTTAGCGTTACCCTCAGTCATGTCGTCAAGAATCCTGTCGTGGATACATGAGCTAGTGGGGCAGCGAAATGAAGCTATCGCTGGCATCGGCATTGGCTGCGTCGCCCTTCTGTACTTTCTGTTTCCTCTCATCTTTGAACGCAATTCCGCTGCGCCTCCCCATCTTCCGGAAACGATCCCCTTCATCTCAAATACATTCCAAGCTGCTGTGAATACCAAGACGTTTTTCGATCGTGCTCTGTAGGTCATGTCCGGACAAAATACAGATGAAATGACTTGGATGTTCGCTAACACAATTCCCCTCCTTCTCAGGAGGACAATGCAGAAACTCAACACGGATATCCTCCGCTTTCGCCTGGGCGGACGTCGTGCATTCCTCGTTGTCGGCGAAAAGAAAACAAACATTCTTTTCCGGCTGAATTCTGGCCTATCTGTCGACTACTACTACCACATCCTCGTGCAAGCAATCGTTGGCCCGTCCAAGAAAGATATGGACCGGATGTTGACTGACACTTCGGGGCGAAGCAAGGTTCCTCTGCCAGGAACCGAACATATCCCCGAAAAGGACCGCGTCTGGGCGGCATGGCACCGCATCTTCACCGAGGACCTCTTGCAAACGGCACCAACGCAGCAAATAGCAGCCTTGTTCTTGGAAACCTTCACCGCAAAAATTGCCGAGTTGTTCGAACCGGGGCAATGGAATACGATTCTCGTGACCGACTTCATCCACCGCTACCAGACCGACAGTGCAGCGCGGACAATCTGCGGCAGCCGGGTTTTCGACCAGAACCCTCAGTATTTCGACCTGCTCAAGGATTTCGAGCTGTCGATCATCCCTATTGCTTTCGGGCTGCCGCGGTGGATGAACCCAAAGCCGTACCGGGCCCGAGACAAGTACCTCGCCATGAACCGGAAGTATGTGGAGGATGCCCTGCGCGACTACGATTGGAACAGCCCCGCGGCATCTGCCCCCTGGGAGCCCGTCTTTGGCTCGCCCCTCATCAGGTCGCTGATCCGGTTAGGGCTTGATATCAACCTGGACACGGAGACCCTTGCGGGCTTCTTTGGAATTCAGGTCATCAACGGGACTTCCAACACCGTGCCGGCATCCGCCTGGACGGTTGCAAACACCCTTACATCCGCCGATCCCGAACTGTTGAACCGCGTTCGTGAGGAAGCACAAGCAGCGCTCGTATTTGATGCAAAAACGGGCAAGAGAACGTTTGACCTCCAGAAGTTAGCTCTGTCGCCCTGGCTGCAGGCAGCGTATACCGAGACGCTGCGACTTCGGTCCGGCTTCTGCATCATGCGCGATGCTGTCCGAGACACCGAGATTGATGGGTTCCGTATCGCCAAGGGTTCCATCGTCCAGGCGCCCATTCCCATCGCTCACCACGATGCGGTGTGGGAGGCGGAAGGCTGTCCTGTTACTGAGTTTTGGCCGCGACGGCACCTGAAGATGGTCGAGTCCGTGGATGAAAAGGGCAAGGTAACCACAAAGGCTGAGTTTAGTCTTGGTAATCGGAGCGGGTATTTTTTTCCGTGGGGAGGTGGCATTACGATGTGCCCGGGGAGGCATTTTGCGAAGCTGGAGATTATCGGGACGTTGGCGTTGCTTATCACACAGTTTGAGATTGAGGTTGTTAGGTGGGTCAAGCATGATGGGTCGCCGTCGGATCGGGAGGCGAGGAATGGAGAGGGTATGGCGGTGTACTTGCCGGACCGGGACTTGGAGATTCGAGTGAAGAGGTGCTGGTAGTAATATTGAAGTCAGCGGCTCGAATCATTGATTTATAGCCACCTATCGACTTTACCGTCTCCGGGATTGACGACCACGTAGGCTGTCTTAACGAGGATATTGCCCTCGTGCTATTGCAGCGAGAGAACTTGAAGTTGCAGCGAGGGAAGCGGGCGGGACGTTGTCGGCAACGGCCATGTTTGTGGGAAGGTGCGGAGTGCGCCCAGTTTTAGTGTCAAGTCGGCCGCAACCATTGGCCGCCCGAGGTTGGAGGTGACGAGTGTTCTCATGGTCATTGCAAGCCGTGGGAAAGAGCGAGCTGGCCAGACAGCGGCGAACCCAAGGTGTCCTCATTTTCCCACCGCGGCCCGTCGACTCTGAAACAACATCGCCAACATTGCTACAAGCACTCCGGCCCGACCAATCCTACACCTGGCGACTGGCGGTCGCCACAGAACACATCCGGCAGAGCGCATCTACCTGAGACATTACTCGATGCCACACCGCAGAGGGGACGCGAGATTCGGCGCCACGGTGCTAGTCGGTGCTAGTGACCTGCGAAAGTCACTCAAAGTCGCTGCAAGCTGCCGCGGGGCTGCGAGATGAGGTCGGTGGCGCCTGTTAGGTGCCGATACACCAAGACTGATATCTGGTTTTGCACAAATGGTAGGTAACGTGTTTGCCCCCCCCCCTAAAATGAGATTACATTTTCACTCTTTGCTAAACTGACACCGACGTTAGCAGAAGGCAAATTCCGCCACAGACCGGGACGACTGTGCAAATAGACATTATCCGAAAAAGACACCGCAATATCATCGCCATGGTCCAGTCGCAGCTGTATCACGATGCCTTTGAACGCTTCCGAAAGCAAGCCAATGCTGAGATCAAGGAGCCGAAAGACCGCGCCGTTCTCGACGAGTTCCTCCAATAGAAAGGGACGCCCGAGGAGGCCAAGAAGGGTATGGTGGACGATATCTGGAAAACAGTTAGCCGCATTCAGGGGTTCCAGCCGATGCTGCAGCAGTTCCACGAGGAGCAGGCAGCCAGACTCGGCCTCATCCATGGCGACATCGAGTACATCACAGATGGAATGAATCAGCTGAAGCCGAAAACACACTGGGAGCTTGCGGTTCAAGAATTCAATAAGATCCGCGATACGATGCTCAGGCCCGCGAACGATATGCGGGTAGCGTTTCGGGACCAAAGAAATGCAGCCTTTCTAGGTACTTGCTAGTGGATATTTGACAATGAGACGTATCGTCAGTGGGCAGAGACGCCAGGCAAACTCTTGTGCATATGCGGCCTAGAAGGTATTTTCAGGGGCACTATCTCAACACTTTCGCATTGCTTACCTCGAAATAGAAACTGGCAAGTCCACACTCTTATCGGCAATTGTCAATAGACTAGAAAATCACCACAAGGGCGCAACCCTGTTGTACGCGTCTTGTGGGGAAGCCGCAAGCCGAAATGTCGACAGCATCTATCGTACTTTACTCGGCCAGCTGTACTCAGCGGCATACGATGAGAATGAACAGCGGACAGACTTGCTGGAGGCCTGCAACAAAGCCCTCATTGTATCAGTGAGCGCGGATCCTTTGTTATCGGCAGGCTTTGTTGGCACGTTCAAGAAGATGGCGGACTGGCTGAAGGTCGAGGCGCTGATCGTTGTGGACGGAGTCGACTTTTTAGCCGGGGAAGACAGGGATCGGCTCTCGAGAAGCTTTTTCAGTCTTTTCGCCGCTTTCATGGCCGACCCACGCTTTTTGCCGAGTCTTCGAGTGTTGGTAGGATCATGCTCGCCCTTTGAGTTTTCCCGTCGACCGCCTGGGCGATCCTTGGTACCAACAGGCAACGGAACACTTCACAATCCACCGCTGATACTCGACTTGGGGAGTGACAAGGTACCTGGACACAAGTGTGACCTCGGGCACAAGCTTTTGGCATGCCTCGGAGACGTGACCGGACTGTCACAGGAAGAACAAGACCTAGCGGCGAAGATAATCCTGGAAAAGGCCGAGGCCAGGTTCACTTACATAGACAAGGCCATCAGGTTCATGCGCGAGCCGCTTCAAAGACCACTTCAGCGACACCTGGAGCTTATGCCAGAGATGAACGCCAAGTACGACGCGGAGCTCTTGAAGATTGGGCCGAACTACGCGCGCCTTCTCCGAACGGCTCTCACTTGGGCACTCCTTGGCAAAGTCTGGCCACCAGTGGTAGTTGTGATGGATGACTTCAACAAAATCTACAAGCCAACCGCGCCGGAGCCTTGGCACATTCAGCAACTAGCGGGCGAGTCAGATGCCGGGTTTTCCGGTCCTTCGATGCTGCTTGTAGAGCAACTACGGGCTGCCAGTAGACCATTCCCCAGTCTCCGAGATGACTTAATCATCGTGCAAGACTACCGCCAAGTGTCCAGATACTTCCTGGATAAGACTACACCGCATACTGAGAATCACAACGTCGCCGAGATGTGCGGTCGGTGCCAATCGGAGATTACAATGTCAAAATCCCTATCCATCTCGAAGAAGGACGGCCATGTTGAGCTAGCAATCGCCTGCCTCACGCATCTCAATAACAGGCTCTTTCAAGCTCGGGCTGGCCTTCTGGCTGACTTCAATATGGAGACTGCCACCATCCCATTGGCGGGTGCTTCCGAGAACCGTGGCCGGGAAGCAAGCAAACCGCTCGACTGGGCAACATCCAAAGTGGAATGGGACGCGGGAAACCATGACATGGGCGACGAGAGTGACAGCGATGACCCTGACTTTGCGGAATATCTCGCGTTACGTCAAACGAAGACATTTTACAAGCCTGACGCTGTTGACGTCGACTATGGCGGCCCTTCGAACTCTGTCCCTTCGAGGTACGACGAAATTCGGTACTGGCCTTATCACCTGCAAGAAGCAGAAAGCCTGTGGGCGCCCGATGAAAGAGCCTCGAGCGAAAAATAAACAGAGGTTTTTGCGCAGCTCGACTAGTTGATCCATCAGAACGGAGCCATCTTCAGTGCTTGGCAAAGGAAATACCAAATGTCCGGGTCCCTGACCGGCGTCTTTACCTTCGTTAAGCCCCGTAAGCCGCTACACGTGGCGGCATGCCTCGGACTCACAAGCTGGGCGGAGCGTCTAATCGATCGTGAAAATGTAAACGAACTGTCGGGCGGGTGCAACAAACCTCCCTCAACTCCACCCAGACCATCTGACGCCCTGGAACCAGAGGCCGAGGCCGCAATCGACTTTTGCACATTCACCAGCGCCGCTATCACCTTTCCCGGCTGGCAACCCAACGACTCGTCGCCAAAGGCTGTGTCGTGGGGGTGCACCTCTGACGAAGGCGGAATATCCAAGAGCTCTGGCGCTCGGACTGGACCCATTTACAGTCGGGTGTATGGCCCTGGAGACACGGTCGGGTGTGGTGTTGACTTTGTGAAGAACGTGAGCTGGTTCACGCGCAATGGTGAGAGGTGGGAGTATGAGGTTGGGGATGTCTAGGGGCGGCTTTCGCCGCTGTTGGGGTGGGGGCTAACTTTGTGGGACCGTTTAGGTGGGAGGGGGTGTTGTGATGAGGCCTAGGAGGCTGGGAGGGGGAAAAGTGGTGAAGGTTGAGGATGACTTTCAATGTCGCGACAATCAGGTACCCTTCGGGCCTAGCAACATAACTAAATCTATTTTTTACACTGAAAACACGACAGGGGGTGTGTTTGTTCCATTCTCAGCAAATTCGCGACTTCATCGAGCTGCTAAATGACTGCGGCCGGTCTGAGGTTTCGACACGCTGAAATCCCCTCATTTCAGAAGACTTTCGTTGTCAGAAATGCTCAAAGAGGCAGATTCTGGGGTACGGTATCATTAAAACAAGGGTTGAGAAGAATATGCGGTTTAGTATATTCAAAGCCTTCTGTGAGTATGCCGTGTCCTGTATCCAGGTCAAAACTCGTGACAAACACAATCTAACTGCCTACTAAAAATGGCCAACGCCAGATCCTCCCATCACGACTTCGCACCACTCCACCAAGAACCAAGCTCTGCCGCGGTGTTCTACTCCCTACACTACAGGCGGCTTGGGCAGACCAGCAGGGGGGGCCGGAGGAGCAGGCAGAGCCGCCGGGGGTGCAGGCGGAGCAGGCGGGGCAGGGGGAGGCGGGGGACCAGCCTCCTCTCCCTCCTCACGAGCCGAAGCACGGTACTGCTTCCAGAAGCTCTGGATGCGCGCGCCCTGTCCCGAAGTGAACTCCTCGTAACAAGTATCATACGAGTAGTCCATGAAGTTGGTGATGGGATCCTTGCCCGCCAGACTAGGGCACGAGTCCCTACCAACAGGGCATCCGCTAGTCGGGCTGTCCTGGGCGGGGGTGTCGCTGACGAAGTCGCCGTCGCCGGTGCAGCCGCCCTGGAACGTGTGGTACAGGCCGAACCAGTGGCCGACCTCGTGCGTCACGGTGTACCCGAGGTTGTAGTTGGTCTCGGGGCCGCCGGGGACGGTCGTGTACAGGATGCTGCACCCGTCGTAGTAGAAGTCATCAGAGCCGGCAGTCACGTTGTCGGGGAAGTAGCAGTAGCCGAAGTAGCCGTTGAGGTCCTTGAGGAAGTAGATGTTGAGGGCTTTGTAGCTGCCCTTCCGCAGCGCCTTCTTCATGGCGAGCTCGTCGCCGTCGGATGCCCAGGACGTGTTAATGGTGAAGCTGGTGTTCTTGAGCGTGAAGGTGAAGCCGTGGGGGCCGAAGGTGTCCTGCAGGACGGTGAACTGGTCGGACAGCATCTTGGAGGTGAGGTAGCCGTCGGAGAAGGAGGTCGATGCGGCGACGACGTGGAAGTAGACGTCGACGTTGGTTGCCTCGACGCCAGGTCGGGAGCCCCGGCGCGCTTCGTCTTCGGCAAAGGAGGCCGCAACGGCGAGCTGCTCCGAGGTCGGGTCAGGGGCGCCGCATCCGAACTTGAGGCTTCGTTGGCCGGGCCGGCCCGTGGTGCCTGCGAGGACGGCTGGGGCAGCCATGGCCGCGGCGACAAGGGAGAGGAAGCGCATGGTGGCTGTAGGGCAGATGAATAAGGTTTATTATGGTCGATATTGTCTCATCTATTTTGCATTCTCAACACCGGGTTACAAGCCAGTTTTTATATTCTTGTTTTCGATCGGCATTGCTTGCTGGCCCTTGGCAAATTCTGGAAGGTCTGGTTCTCTTCCATCATCCGTGCGAACTCAATGTCGTCAACCTCCCTGATCGGCTTGCATGTTCTGATAGTCCAAACACACGGGTGACCAACTTGAAGGATGAGGGCAGTGCAGATAGGGTTGTAAAGTCACGCTGGATCATCCCGTGTCCGCACCGTTCGTTGTTGAAAAAGGGGCCCGCGTGCGGCGCGGGAGCCGAAAAGGGGTCCAGGGAGTCGGACCCCGCCAAGAGCTGAAGCGAACGCCCGCCCAGCGACTCACGACACCGCATTTGGCTGCGACCTTCCCGTTCGGGCAACTGCCCAGAATGGCCATACAACAACCAGATGATCCATCTGCGACGGCGGCGTCTGACGCCGGGTATCAAGGCTTATATTAACTGACAGCCCCCCTTACCAATATTGGCCGTTGCGTCTGTATCCTAGCAGGGTGTGATCTTGCTGCGCATCCCATCTGAGGAGGTGCCAGAGATGCACAACCGCTGCCATCCTAGTTCGAGCCGCAAAAACAGATTTGAAAGCTGTTATGATGGCATGTCGCCTTCGGTAATAAGGCTGCATGTGTGACTGAAATTCGCCTATCTGAACCACTCCCTGCGGCTCGATTGCCGGTTCTAGAAAGACGAGGCGAAAAGGAACGGAGAGTGCTAATTTTAGAAACGGCCTGAGCGACAAAATGCCTAATGACCTCGAGACAGTGTGTGTAAGTCACCAGTTACCCAACTTGAATGAACTCTTATCTCTAACCACGCTGCACTATGCTCTAACTGACAACGGAAATATGATCAGCCAGGAACCCCTAGGCGTACTACACGGAGACAAGACCCAAACCCAAGGTTGGCAGCCTACTGTCACCGTTCTCTGTATCCCCTTTGCATAAGTACTCCCCCTTGAGAAAGCCCCCTCTCCAGAGGTCATCAAGCTGCGTGCAGTTGAACTGATCTGGCTCAAGAGATGACCTAACACAAACTTTGTGAGGACACGAGGGCGTGTGGACTTGTCCGGGATGTCGATGAACGGTTGGCTGTCTCGTGTCATTCTGTATTAGGACCCAGTGATATGGGATACGAACGAAAGAATAACAGATATCAATAGTAGTAGGGGAAGCTCACAAGAAAGTGTTGTCAAATGAACCATCGAAGACCATGACTTGAGTATCACGTTGTGGCCAAAAGAATTGGCTCAAGGTTCGTGTTGTTCTCGATATAGAGACTGGACAGCTCGTCGAATTCAAGCTCTAAATCACGAAACGTGTTGTTGGCGGCGTGGAATTTGTCCGTGTAGACCCCCTCGACTCGCCAGTCGTGCGGGTCTCTCGAAAATGATGACAGTCCAGACACGCGAACATTGCCCAGGTTGAAGTAGGGCTGCGGACAGAACGGATTCGTACTATAAGAACAGCCCGTGTAATTGATGACCATGGAAACACCATTGCTGCCAGTGAAGGTCAACCTCGCCATCGAATAAATTGTGACGTTTTTCACATTGGGTACTCCGTCGATAGACAATTCCCCCTTGCCACTGATGCAACTAGGAACCTCATCCAAGGAGTGCAGTCCGACATTGTGGATTGTCATATATGAGATGGTCCGTGTCGAATAAAAGTCGGGAAAGCCAGGGATACCGGCCAAGCGTGGCAGGTTGATAAGATTTAGTTCTCTGGACTGCCATAGGTGATCGGAGACCAGTGAATTCAGCACGGGAAGATCGATTAGACTGGTGCCTGTGGTAAGGTTATCGCTCTGTATGCCACGGTATTCGAAAGTGGTGAGGGCGGAAAGATTCCTCAACGTCACGTCTCGAAAGCCGAGATAGGGGCCTGAGCCGTCGACTACGATCAACCTTTCAAGAAGAGGGTTGTTCTCGGCGAGGAGGTCGCCTCTGAACGGCAAGGGTGTCGTGATGTTGATGGTGCCCCGAGCCGACGGTGAGATGACGACGTTGCCGAAGTATGCCGCCTCCTCTGGGTGCACGCAATAGACGTTGGCGAGAATATCGGCGCCCGCCTGGGTGATGATGATGTGCGTGGTCTCTGCGACGGACTCGTTGCAGCCGTACCACGCAAGAGCCGGGTCTGGGAGGGTTCTCGTTGGGATTGAGCCGACCTCAAGTGCGAGTTCGTGAATATCGGAGAAATCGCAGTAAACTTGAAACTTCCACTTACCCAAATTGGTGAAAATGATGGCGACCGCGAGGAGCAGACCCGAAACCTGTTGCATCGTAGCGTGGATCAGAAACGCAGTTCGCGCGATGTTTTTGGCGCCAAAGTCGGGAGGTGAGACGCCCAGTGCAATGGAAGCCTTCAGGTTGCGTTGGGGTTGGCCGCGGCACAGTCCAATGTTTGCTGACTCGATCTTCCAGTCCCAGCATCGTGGTCGATATTAGCCGATGGTGGTGAAGGTCCAACTGAATGGCCGCGCCAGACACGAGTTCTCTCAGGCTATAAAGACGCAATTGCTGATTGAACGCGGCATGGCTGGAAACCCTCAGTTATCAGTCTAAGGCAAGAAAGGAGCGTTGGTCTCACGGTGAGATTTAGACTCCAACATTCAGCAACAGTATTTCAGGCAGGCACCCTCACTCAATCAAGCACTGTCACAACCATCCTAGACAACTACAATTTCTGTTGATTTGCAAACGACCTCATTACGTTATTACTAAAATTAATGCTCCCGATACCAAGCCCCGCGACCCAAAAGACAACACCCAAGCACAACCAAATCCCACGTGTACTTCCAGTCGTAGGCGTGCATCTCGGCATACTTCCAAGCATCACCGTCACTTGACCTACTACGCACCCGTCTTAATCCCACAAGCCTTTGCACAACTATCAACCATCACCACAAACGCCGGCGGAATAATCCCCCTCAGCTCATCTAGCTGACTCGGCCCCAAGAACGACGGATTGCCCAGCGACGTCGTCAGCACATTATCCGGCATCGACGAAAAGAAAGTCTGCGCAACCTGGAACCGCCCCTCATCATTGCTGTCAAACGCCGCCGCAAACACCGCCTGCTCGCACGTCGGGTTGAACTGCCAGTGCGTATGGCCCTGCGGGAACAGCATGCCCGTGAAGTTGGTCAGCGTCATGGCCACCTGCGGAATGTCGCCGGAGAAGGGGCCGTCCAGCTCGAGGAGGAATGCGCCGATCAGCGTGCCGCTGACGACGGTGAGGAATTCGTTGCCGCGCGGGTGAAGGTGCGGCACGTTGAGGCCGCAGGGCCCGATGAAGCCGATGGCGGCCGCGACGTGGGTGCCGATGAGGCCGGGGATGGAGTCGACGCTGCCGACGATGACGGAGCCGTCTTGGGGTGGGGTGCCGGGGCTGTTGACGAATTGGAAGGAGACGTTGTTGGCGCTGCCGCTGCCGGGGGGGAAGAGGACTTGTTCTTTGTCCTTGTAGGAGGCGGCGAGGAGGAGCTCGGTTTGCAGGGACTTGATTTCGGCTGGGGAGAGGGGCGTGAAGGTTGGGGCTCCACCGCCTGAGGCCGAGGTTGTTGACGTGGTGGCTATGGGGGACGCCAGGGAGGTGGCTGCAAGAAAGGCCGTCAAGGCGCACGAGAAGAGGAGCTTCATATTGTCGTTTTTTTTGCTTGGTTTTGTGTGGTGTGTCGAGCGTTTTGGCTATCAATGTGCAACAGATGGGATTGAGTCGGATGGCACGTTTGTGTTGAGACACAGCAGTTGAAATGTGTTTCCACGACCGCCTTCTTATACCGTTTGACTGCCTGATCTGGGAAGATGGAAGCCAAGGCTGCGAGACGCGTGTGTCACCCTCTAAGCTGGATTTACAGCCCCTCCTCCCTCCATACCTTGGCAAACACTGTGCTTCCCTCTAGCACACTCACTCACACCCCCACGCCCTTCCCAAAATTCCGGTCTTTGTGATCTTGGCTGCATCCAAAAGTGATAGTAAGAGCCGGCCTTCCGAGATGTGGTGGATGGATTCATCACAAGGCCTCTGTCTCTCTCTTACTAATTGTAAGCACAAATGACCCTAATCGATGCTACGTGAGGCCATCACGGGGGTTCTTGAATAGTGTGTAACAGTCGTCAGCGCTAAACTGAGATAGGAATTGACAAAGGCCGTAACGGTGACTGTGCCGTATAGCATACGTCACCGAGCTACTAGTACGAAGGGATCAAGATGGAATGGAACTTCAAACCAGCCGCCGGCTGGGCCTCCAGCTGAAAACATCAATGTCAACACCATCGTCAATGACAACAACGACTAGGCTGTTCTGAATATCCGAGTTGAATCAGCTTGTTGGAAGCATGCAATAGTTTCGAAGCCTAGTCCTAGGTCTGACTAACCTGACATCGGTTCACGGGTTCTCTATTCTCCATAATGTGTCCGAAGCGGGCCGGATTACTGATGCACTGCAGTCCCCCACGGCCCACACTCATGGGACGGGGGGCATAGTGTGGAATAATCGAGCACAGCACGTGGGCTCAGGTCAGCTGTGAGATACCGCATGAAGCTTGAATATGCGAATCCTTCACCACCACGGGAAGCTTCGGCATCTCCAGTCGGCATCGGTCGGGGACAGCTGACGTAGGACATATCCACACTTCTACAACAAGTAGAAACTCTAGCCCCTAATAGGAATGGGACATGAACCCTGCTTAGAGCCTTGACAGCACCTGTGCTTTCGTGGATCGTACCAATGACGATCTATCCCACTTTGTTGGCAATTGGTCACTTCCAAACCTTAAATGGCGCACGGGACGGCCCGAAGAAGTCGCGCATAGCGAGCCGTTGCTTGGCTTGCGTCCAGGCAGTTACTAAGCGTGCTGCGCAGCGTAAGGAGCCAATGGCGGGGGTGTTCGGTGTGCTAGTTACTCAGCAGCACACGTTTGGAGGTGCCCGGTCAGTATGAGCATGGAGAGGTGTGTATTCGTGTTTATGAGTAGTTCTCGGAAGGAGAGAAGGCTGTGCCGCGGGCTGGCTGGAGATGACGCAAGCGAAGTAGCGCAATGATGCCCCACTTTTCCGCCCCTCAACTCACGTCCCGTTCTGGCAGTGCCAGTGTTGCGGCACTCCCGGGCCGAGGCAAGAGCCCCCTTCCGTCTCGCGAAACAAATGGCCCAGCTGCAAATGCTAGGCCACATCCGGCTCACCGCAAAGTAGGACAAATCAGCGAGGCATGGACATGAAATCACAGAGCAGAGCGTAAATTTGTGCAAAATACAAGGGGTGTACTTGGCACTGAGGTCGAGTCGAAAAGAGGTGAGCCGACAGGCAACTGTAAGCTATGGTTACAGGTCGTTGATGGAGTTTGGGCTGAGATACTGATGGCTTCCAGAAATACCTAGCATAATTATAAACATCATAATTCCATCGATGATTTCTTACCTGCTCCAAGGCAAGAAGGAACGTTACGTTTACCATGATTGGTCTGCTGGGTCAGTTTGATCACATGATTACACCTTCCCCTTGCGAGCTGGGAAGCGGTGAGGGACCGCCCAGAGATTTCACGTATGGGGTTGGGCAGCGATTGGCTGGAGCCTGATCAGGACTCGCCGCACCAACAACAAAAAAGACTCTTCGAATTGCACCTCTTCGACTAAGCAGCCACTCGATGGATCCGCTCAGCGCTCTTTCTGTCTGGGCGGCCGTAGTGCAATTCGCCGATTTCGGCTTCGCCTTTTCCAGGGTGCGCGCGACTTCGCCAAGTCGCCGTCAGGGCAATCGAGCCAAAATCTCGAACTGTCGGCCGTCGCCAGCGACCTGTCGCGCCTTGTCGAAGACGTGCGTACTAAGCTGAAAAATGATGGAGGCGCTGCAATTGGTTCTGGCTTTCGATAGCTTCCTCGCTGCGCTGAGACAGATGGGCCGGGCAAAGAAACTCGAAGAGCTAGAGAACCGCTTGAGCAATATCCGTCATCAAATGACGATTGCTCTTCTTTCGTTCTTGCTCTCAGTTTGGGCCACAACATGTTCCCATCATGCAGACGCCAAATGCTGACGTCGTATCCTAGAGGCGAAGCGGCGAGAAACGGGGTTCAATTGGGGCAGTTCGCCGAGCAGCAGTGGAACATGATCAGCAAACTTGACCGGATTGATGCTGTCACCAGCAAATTCAGTGCCGACCTGGTCACATTCATCGAGAACTTGCCGTCCTCGACAACCACATACTGCGAGCTAGACAACATCGTCCAATAAAAAGGATGACAACGCAATTCGGGGCCCAAGTGGGGGCTTCATCTCTAGTGCTCGGTTGGGTTGAGGGTAATCGGTCATTGATACAGCGTATCCAAGACGGACAGGCGAGACAACGCACTGTATTATGCACCGTGAAGCCCTCAGATACCACAACAGAACTTTCCTTTGTCGACGCTTTCGACCTAGCGGCCGCCTTTCTGATACCAGCCTATCTCCGGCACATGTTCGAAGACGAGACAGACCCTTTCCTTTCGCCTGGCCACTACTCTCGTATCTTGAATAACCTGGTCATGGGGGAAGCCTGGTTCTGCCGCCCAGAGACGCGACTGAACACCTTGGACCTCCTCACAAGACAAGACCGGTTCCGTTCCTATCGGCGACTTGCACACTTATCGCTCATCGCTAAGCTCAAGGTCGCATGTTTATTGATATCTGAGGCAGAGAAGGACTCCGACGACTCCGACAGACGAACAACTCTCGATTTCTTCACCCACGCTCGTGGGATGCTACTGAAATTTAGCGATGAGCAGTGGTTCAAGGATACGAAGAAGGGTCCAGATGATGTTGTCGGGCCCAGTGAAAACGACTCGAAAACAGGCGTCCCGCGGTCTACAAACGTAAAGGGCTCATTCAAGAGGTTATTTCGCCGTGGCGATAAGGGGTCGGGTTAGGCTGGACTTCATGCTGGCATGTACCAGACATAAACATCACTGGCTTCGAATCCCATCGAGTTCAGGCAGCTCCAGTGGTTAGGTTGGCAGACACTGAAAAGGAAAAAGGGGCCCAATCGGATGCCGGTTGTGCCCCGCTTCTCGAGGCATTGAGCCATGGGTTCAGCTGTCCAGATTCACCGAGCCGCGGTGTGCTAACAAAAAATATCATTGGCTTGGGGTATGATGTGGAACGCCACTATTGGACAAAAGTCACTGCCACGTTCGTTGGGACCAGGGGCCTCCAGCTTGTGAGGATTGATAAATTAGCGCGGTGCGCAGAACTCGAAATTGTGAGGCTTGAAGAATTGCGGAAATATTGCCGGGTCTTGGGGGAAGAGGGTTAAGGGCAGGTATTACCTACCTGTCATCAAATACCAACCTTCACACCCGGGCCCATGAGTGGGGCTGTCGAACACAGACACGTTTCCCCGACGGGATGCGTTCCGCGTGAAGCGCCGGGGTGCAGTCCACTGAGACAGCGCAACGAGCTTCAGTTTTGACTAGCGTCATGCAAACCTAGGAAGTGCGGCTGGCGAATCACTACCTCCCGCCGCTGCATTTTCTACAGGCAGACCACCTGCACCTCACCTTGGCGGCAGGTGCCTCCCGTCGCGACCCCGCATCTGGCGCTTAGCCCGATGACCACCTGAGCTCCGTACAACAGAAAACCCCTCAACCAACACCACACCCTTGGCTAGCTCATATGAGGTTGCTCTGCACCAAAAACGTCCCCGAACTCAAGGAGTTCATCGGCGACACCAGCTCCATCCCGCGCTATGCGATCCTCTCGCACACCTGAGAAGACGAGGAAGTCTCCCTCCAGCAGCTGAATGACCCGGCGACATGCGCCCAGAAGAAGGGCTTCCGCAAGATCCAACATACATGCGCACTCGCCGCGCAGAACGGATTCGACTATGCCTGGGTCGATACCTGCTGCGTAGACAAACGAGCGAGTGCTGAGCTGTCCGAGGCCATCAACTCGATGTTCCGCTGGTACCAGAATGCCACTGTCTGCTATGTGTTCCTGGCGGACTTGGAGCCTGGCGCGGACCTTGACGCTAGCCTGCCGGGATGTCGGTGGTTTACTCGGGGCTGGACCCTGCAGGAACTCATTGCCCCTCGGGAGGTGTTGTTCTACGACAGGTAGGTTCCCAAACACCAGCAATGGCGCGGCATGACAAAGAAATATCGACTGACAGGTGTTTCAAGTGACTGGAACTACAGGGGGAACAAAGGGGAACTCACCGATCTCATTGCGTCCATCACCCGAATACCCAAAGCCATTCTTTGCCACCAGGTCCCAGTTTCAAGCATGTCCGTTGCCTGCAGGATGTCATGGGCTTCGCGAAGATCGACAACTCGCATCGAGGATACAGCCTACTGCTTGTTGGGCATCTTCGATGTCAACATGTCGTTGATCTACGGGGAGCAGGAAAAGGCTTTTTCTCGCCTCCAAGAAGGAATCATCCAGGCAACTGGCGACCTCACCATTTTTGCTTGGACGAATACCGATGAGGGTTGTCCTGACTACACGGGTTTCTTCGCCGATTGCCCTCGCCGTTTTGATGCCTGTTCCGAGATGCAGACGACGTTGGAGGATTCCATCTACCGGGACTTGAAGATCACAACCCGTGGTGTCCAGCTGGAGGCGAGCCTGGTGCACCTTTTTCTTCCTGAGATCACACATCAACCAACGCTGGATGTCTTTTGTAAACAGGGCCTCGACTCCGTTGGCGTGTATCTTAGAAAGATCGGCGGCGGTCGTTACGCTCGATGGAAGCCAGGTCTGCTTTCCTTCTTTCGCTACATTCCAATTCGGGGCATGGCATGGATACCGCACGCGTCGGCCAACTATGGAGATCTCACGACCGCAAGCGCATCCATGAAGTATTTGGCCACCAACCTCCCGGTAGAAATGCTCTTGCTCCCCATGAACCTCCTCGATACGTTCCCTTTCCACCCGAGCAACCCGGTCCTCGGAAACCGCCACTCGGTACTACGCATGCCTTTGGAGATGGAAGACTCACTGCCGATGGAACTTGTGCGGCACACGGCCTACCCCCGAAGTCATTGGGACCGCCACGACGGGGTATTCTTCTGTTCAAACCGAATCAGCACCTCGTGGTGTGCGAGTTTCATTCAGCTCAAAGAAGCGTATGGGAAGACACAAGGTGGGCCACTGCTGACACGAGATGTTGGAATATTCGTGGCCTGTTTCTTTTGGAATCACGCACCCGCCACCAAAGTTTTGGTGATGCTGGCCGCTCTTGACAGTATCAGTCCGGCAGCGGCTTCAATGTTCGAGGTCAACCTTGACAGGGTCAGGTTTGAAAGTGCTAGCACCGGGGCGTCTATGCTGATTCGCCGAACATTTGGTGAAGCACTTCAAGTATCCGAGACCCAAGATGAGAGCCTCACCGTTGGGGTTGGCGATGTGGCACAGGCTACGGTGGTACTTCGTGGTGGTGTGTCAAGCCCGGATGTTTGCGTCAGGCCGATCACTTCCGTCGATATTTCCGTGGGGAAAAAAATGGCCAACCACACCGTCGATGTCTCGACCCCCGGACCGTCCCCGTCGTGGCTCAAACTTCGAACTTGGCTATCACCTGTGTCCCACATGCTTTGAGCAGCGGGTTGCATCGGCCACGTCGCTCCCGCCAGATGCGATGAGAACAAAGAGCTGCGGCACCAGGTTGTCGATTTCAATGGGCTCAAGCTGCCACAACCAACTGGCCGGGTAGTAATAGCGGTCCGGAGAGGCATGTGCCCGATGTAGCCTACGGTTCTCCAACACGAGAGCTCTCTCAGCCGCGTCTCCGGCTCCGACGACGCGCGCATCACAAGTGCCGGCAATTTCCAAGTTAGCCTATTCCGCTTCCTCCGCTGCTAATATTACCTCCCCGCACCCGGTCATATTCCAAAGTCCGTATAAAATCTTCATCTCATGGCCCCTCTCGCATCGGACAGGAACATGCTGTCGAACTTCCAGGCCCTCCAAAATGCGCCCATTAACCCTCCAACCCCTTGCCTTGGTCCTACTGGTTCGCGCCGCCGACGCAGCCTGCAACGAGTCCCTCTTGCGCGAAGCCACTAACCGCTATGTAGCCTCTCAATCGACTGGCTCCCTCACTTGGCTCTCCGACGTCCTCTCCAATACCACGACCTACCTCGAGAACGGAAAACTCCTCCCGCTCTCCACACCCTCCCTAGCCAACACCACCACAACCACCGCCTTCGCCACCCCGCTCCGCATCGACCACAAACACTCCATCTACGACCTCACCCAATGCGCCTCCTTCACCTCCCTCGTCTCCACCGACCCCGCCCTCCCCCGTGTAATCGGCGCCCAACTCTGGGTCACGCCCACCGGCCAAGTGTCCAAAATCGACCGCATCGCCACCACCACCGGTGACTGGCTCTTCAACGCCACCGGAACGCTCTACTACTCCCTCCGCGAGGACTGGGGCCTCATCCCCCCTGAGAAACGCGACTCCCGCGCCGTCATCAAAGCCGCAGCCGATGCCTACTTCGACATCTTCAAAAACGCCTCCGTCGCTGTACCATGGGGCACGCCGTGCGCGCGGCTCGAAGGGGGTGCGTACACGGGGAAGGGACTGCCGAGCGATTCGTGCAATTTGGGCGTGATTCAGTCGTATGATATGCCGAATCGGAGGTATGTGATTGATGAGAGCGTGGGGGCGGCGAGTCTGCTGGTCGAGTTTGGGAGTATTGGGAATGCGCCGGACAGTCACTTGTTTCGGGTAGAGGGGGGGAAGTTGAGGTTTATTCATACCATGACGTACTGTGAGAAGAAGCCGAATTGTGGGTATTCGAGGCTAGGGGGTGGGTGAACAAGGGAGAGTTTAGGAGGTGGGAGACGATTGATTACTCAACATAATTTCCGGTAAGGAAGTTCGTCGAGGGTGAAGGGGATGCGTTGCTTGGGTAATGAAAACAAACTCGTTTCATGTCGAGCACATAAAAATTCCACTCTCGGGCGCGGATATCCAGGAAACTAAGAAGGAAAGAAACCCGCCTCGTCAGCCCATTCCTCGTCAACCCATTCGTCGTCGTCACCATCACCGCCCCTATCCTTCTCCACCGCGCTTTGAAATTCTGGTATGCTCTCGTCCACATCGAGCAACTTGAGCGGGAACTCAAAGCTTGCATCCTGGAAATCTTCCTCGCTCTCCTCCTCTTCTAGGGAAGTCCTCCCCGTTTCACTCTCCAACTTTCCCCACATCCCGGATTTCAACACGCCCCACGCTCCAGCCCCGCCAGATACCGAACCGCATATCTCTACTTCTGGTAGTGAATCAATTGCTTTGCCTTTACCCTTCGTCGGGCTCTTCAGCGCGGCTTTGACATTCGCCGCCGCCACGGCCTTTGCCCCTTTGAGATGCCCCCACTGCCCTTCCACTCCATCGCCACCTTCCTTGACCCCTGAAAGTTGATATTCAACCCAGGGAAGCTGATAGAACGGCAATCTAAGCTCTCTGTATATATCTGGGGTCATAGGAGTCTCCGGAGGATCTAGGCCGGTTACCAATGCGAAAGTGCGCGAGTCGATGAGCTGAACGGTCAAGATCTTGCTGCTTCCAACGCCCCAGATGCGCGGGTTGTTCGTATCGCGCTCGATATGCTGCCTGATGCTGCCTCCTGGGGTGATGGCCAGGGGCTTCACCTCGGCGTTCATATCGGCTTCGAGCTTGAGGTACTTACCCTGGAAATCGGAGGCAGCCTGGTCTGTTTCAAGGTTGAAGTGTCAGTACTTAGCAGGCCCTTGGTTGAGGAAGGGCCACAAGAAGGGCCACAAACCGAGATCATCCAAAGCATGGCCTCTGTAGCTCAGTTCCTGCTTCCAAACTGGGATCCCTTCCTTCTCCAATATGTACAACTTGACATCCAGGATCGTTTGGCCGTGTACTTGGAACTCCCTTTCTGTTTGTCTGTCGTGGTACCAAACATACACCGCCCGAGGGCCATTTGGGAGAACCCGAACAAGCCGAAAAACAATTTCGCCCTTTAGATATGTCAACTATATTTTCCCTTGCCGCATATGGGTCCGTAACGCATGCGCCTAGATCTTTTTTGTAGTCGCCTAGTGTTTTGTCTACGAAGGTTAGCTGGAAATCTGAGGATATGATGGGTACCTGTGTAATCGGAAGCGTACTGTTGTGCAACTCTCGACTCCCTGCGAAGAGCTTCTGGCACGAAGTCGGCGTGCCTTCTTTCACCCACAGGTGGAGCTTCAGTCTGAAGATGTCAGTGCTCCATTGGACGCCGACTTCAAACCTCTCCCCCTCTTCATTCTCAACGAAGCAATCGGCATCAAACCCTTCCCCGTTATGGCCAATCAGCCTGCCTCCTCCAGGAGACCCCCCTGACATCCCAAACACGTCATACAGCGTTGAACCCTGGTCTCATGATTAGCACATGGGGTACATGATATGTAGCAAGCATTCCGTGGCTCTTACCATCTGGACATTGCATTGCGCAAGGGTGAGATCACCCCGGAGGATCTGTCCCGCAAATACGATCCGCTGACGGTGTTCAGGTACAGCCATTCTCTTGTATACCATTGTCATGATATTATCGATTGTGTCGGATTCATTGACCAGAAGCTCTATGACCTTGCCACCAATAAACCTTACGTATATCCGCATACTGCCATCGGCGAGGTGGAGAAGAAGCTTGACTTTAGATCCCTGGGGAGATTTTAGTGACATCCACGTCATTCGTTACTACCAGGGGTAGTGGGAACACCTATAGTTCTGATGTTGTACACCGAAAGAGCGAGATTGTCTTCCAGTCGTATCTTGCGGTATGTCAGCCTCTGCCAGTCAACCGGTATGCCCTTCTTGTCGCTCATTTCCCACTTGATGTCACTAACTGTGCCAGAATGGGGGACTTGAATTGTGGTGTTCTCCCCTTTTGGAGTTGCCACAACGATCTCCATCATTGGGGTCAAATTCAGGAAACAAATCTCGAGCCCCAAGCCCCGCAGCCGTCCTTCCCCGGAGCTTTCAGAACTCTCTTGGATGATATCAGCAACAGCCTTTGGCCGTGAGGGTTGCCGAGATTTGAGGTCTTTAAGGTGGATGATTTCGCCGTCCGACAGGCCAAGCTCCTTTGGGGTTTTGAGAACATCATATGCCCGAGCCTGTGTTTGCCGCGCCGTGTCGTACGACTGAAGCTCTCCACTTCCTTCCGTTCTGATGCAGGTGTCTTCCATTGATGCGGCAGACATGCTACCAACGTCAAATTGGGGAATAATCTGGAGCTGAATCCCCCCGACAGAGTCGCTGCCTGTCACCTGCCATTCGATTGAGGCACCAGCAAGTATTGGTTCTCTGTGCTCCGAAACATTACCTCCTGCCTTCTCATGAGATGGAGGTTCTGGTGTCTCACCCCTGTGTGACGTGGCTTGCGAGTCGTTGGTGTGACGAGGGGGGGCTGTCTCGGCAGCGACAAATTGCCTGACGGTCCCGGGTTCCGTAGATATGCCATCGAGCCATCTCTGCTCAGGGATTACGACATAGTCCTGGTCGTTTGCAAGTTGTTCATTTTCCGTAGTAGAGACGCCATGTCGCCCGTGACGTGCTCCCCGGTGATGCCATTGACTCCGCCCAGGAAGGGACGAACCGCGAACCGATTGTTGTGATCGGGTTCAAACTTGATCCACATGGCCTCTAGTTCTTCAGTGACAGCTTGTCAGACGTCTCTCCTCAACAACTGCGCAGTAGGTATCAAAGGGAGGGGAACTCACGATACGTTGGTAGGAACACTCCACCCTGAGTCGCCATCGCAACTGGAAGCCGCTGCGCAAAGGGACGAACGTCAAAGAGCGGAAATCTGCCAAGGTCCGGGGAGAGCTCATAAGTCTCGGAGTTTTTTCCTGGGAGAGCGTGGGGGCGGCGAGTCTGCTGGTCGAGTTTGGGAGTATTGGGAATGCGCCAGACAGTCACTTGTTTCAGGTGGAGGGCGGGTTCATTCATACCATGACGTATTGTGAGAAGAAGCCGAACGGTGGGTATTCAAGAGGCCCCGGGGGAGGGTGAGTAGATGGGGGGAGGGAAAGCAAAAGTGGGGGGTTGACACAGGGTGGGCGATAGGGATTCGTGTTGAACGAAGACTATCTGTTATTTCAGTAAATCCAATCACTAAAGCTGTCTCTGCATCTTCGTGGGGCTTGGCGCACGCCAGTGGCGGCGTCTTGCTGACGGCCAACGCGTGGGCATGGGGGCTGAGGAAAGGGGTCAAAGCGCAGTTGAAACAATGAACTGAACCCCAAGTGCGGGATCAGTTTGCCCTCTCTGTGGTTTCCACCACCAATTCACCGACGGCATCATTGACACGTACTCGTACTCGAAACCATCCATGAAAGTCTTCCGATACTCCCCACTAGCTCGACCCACGGGGGTCGGCATGATTCGCCTGCTCGTCTTAGACTTGCGATGAAGACACCAGTTTCGCTAGCTACTGTAGATTTGCCTCCCTTAAAAAAGGCTTCGGCTTCGCTGCTGTCAGGGAGACCTCTAGAGAGTAGCGAAGTACAAAAACTCATCAGTACTCCCTTACAAGCACTACCTGAATGCTCACTCGACCCCCCGTTCCTCCCTGCCCTTACCCTTATCGAGCCGCCCGCTGCTGGGTGTTCCCAAATCTACTAGCTCTCCCGCCTTCTCCTCTCCACCTCCGCTTCTGCCTCCTCCTGCTTTAGTTGCGCTCAGACCCTATCCAGCTACAGCGACGGCAGTAGTGCCGGACGGGCTAGCAACAGATTGAAGAAATGATTCGTCGTCAAAATAGACTTCGGGATCTGGCGGAGCTGTGGTCCCGTATTTATCCAAGTAATCTCGGGATTTTTGGGTGGCGGTCTTCTGGATCTTGACAATTCCATCTCACTCTGATCACTGTTTCTTAACCTTGAGTGTTCTGTCGCCCCGCTTGTTGGGAGAAAGAGGGCGCTTGATGGCTGGGAAATAACTAGCGGCAAGTCCCGTAAATCATGGTGCAGGCTGGTCCTTAGGTCGTTCCAAAGCCCCTCAGCCATTTGCAGAACTGAAGAGTGGACAAGGTTATTCCTCTCGCCGTACATGTTAATAACCTGAACAGTGTCGTCGAAGTTGAGGCCGATATAGGTGCAGGCGTCGTATACTGCCAGTCGAGTCTTGACCATATCTTCTGTCACCGTCTTGTCCCCAATAATAAACCGTCTCCACTTGGAATCCTCGCGAGCCAGCTGTCTCGCAATATCTGTCCAGTAAACCCCCCACCCAGTTATCGCCTCGAAGTGCTTGGTGGAGTGCTCTTTTGCCTTCAACTTCAATTCGGCGCAGATCTTGCCGACATAGTCACCATATCGCGCGGCAAACTGGTATTGACGGAGCTCACTCAGACGCGCCATGACCTCGGTGTCGATGTCGGGATCCGGGCGCAGTTTCGGGTTTGTTGGTCTTCAGCACGATGTCGCGTTCTTCGTCATTGGCACACTCCTCCACCAATGCATCCTTGACTGTAGCCTTGTAGATGCTGAGGAGATGGCCGGTAACGGGCGATACTTTTCGCTGCTTGTTCAACAGCGACCCTGATGGAAAAAAACAAAGCTTGGGTTAGATAACTAGCCTGGCCATAAATGGGAAAATGACGATGTGGGCATGACGATACTTACGATCAGCATAGACCAAGCCCTTCCTCAGACGTTCCTTGTCGTAGTTCTCGGTGTCGGTAGGCTCTGGTGGCGGCGGGATTGTTTCGGCGTTCTCATCATACTCATCGCCGAGAATTTCTCTAGTGGACGCCCTTGGGTGCCGTAGAAATTGCGCGAGGAGGTTCATCGTAATGGGGGGGAACCTTGAGCGATAGGATGCTTGTGGAAGAAAAGAAGTGGAGGTTTCCTTGAGCTCGACAGCGGACACTCAAGGCTAAATTTGGGAGGGGCGCGTGAGTGTCGGAATACGCATGTGATTGTGCAACGTGAGTGAATTGCTAGAACATGCTTATTCATGCTCTGGCCTGTAGCTCATTCGCACACTGCCAGCTCTCGATTCATGCACCGCCTGCGCTCGATTATTGTAAGGCAAGCACGAAGCCTCAGGCACCAATCAGAACCTACCCCACTGGGCCACAGGGCCTTAATCACCCAGTTCAGGCAGCCATAGCTTTTAGAAAAATCAAGCATCCTCATCAGCATTCTTCATTATGTACCGCCTGCATTCGATTCTGTCACACTGGAACGGGACAGGTAGCTCCGTCCTCCCTTATATGCACCAGCCATCCTTTTGTGGCTCCACCACAAAGGCTCTGTTGATGGATCCTATCCCGAATTGCCTCAGCCGCCCTCTCCTGGCCATGCTGAGTGAGGTCTTGGTGACTCCGTCGCCAGGGGTCCCAGGCCAGAACCTCGCTCCATTGCCACAGATTCACTCATACTACAGGCCCTGTTCACCCAACTACGGACCCGTATCAGCAAGCAAATTTCCCCAACGCTTTTTCGCTTTGAAGAAACATGATCCAGTTCACCGTTTCTTTCAACCCCTCCACATCCTGACAAAGTCGCCCTCAGGATATATATGGTAGCTCGCGTTACGTGACGACAGCTTAGAGGATCTCTTTGCTCGCCTGCGCGGGCTATCACCGGAGCTATTTACGGACACTAAATTCAAGGAGCTCGGGGGAAAACGGACGGTTTTACATCAGTTGAGAACCAGCGCCTGAACAAGCACCGTCATCATCGCCAACTTCAAGATTCCAGATATTGGATATGTGCTGCGACTATTACTCGCCTTTGTCGTGGTCGGAGGTGCCCCAGTAGTCGCCCCTGAACCCGATGCTGGTGTCGGCGTCGGTGACGGAGCCGCTGATGCATTCTTTGTCGAAGATAAAGTTGCTCCCAGACTTGTCAGTTCAAAACTTGTCGAGTTCGCTGTTATGACAACCGTCGCTGGTAGCGGAGCTCCGCTATTTGTCACATTATTAGTATAATACGACCAAGATAGCGGATGGCGATGGGTACATACATGCCAGAGCATATTCGTCCAGCCTGGCTTGCGAAGCCTACTCGGGTTAGACAGATTGAGATCAGGGGCTTGGGGAGGTAACATACTGTGGAACTGGTCACCAGGGCAGTACGAAGCAATGCAGTTTGCTGCTTCGCTGACAAATGCTGCGCTCTTGCACGCGCACTGATATCCCGTGGGTGCAGGTTTGTCATAGCAGTCGGTAAGAGTTGCTATCAACGAGGTACACGGCCCCTGTCATGTCATCAACTTTCTGTTAGCTTTAGTGCTCTCACTTCTGTTTAAGTTGCTATCTGAACTATGCGACCGATTGTCAGTTGATACAAAAGAAAAAACTCACCACGCAAGATGGTAGTCCATGAATTGCTATTGTCTTCGTCGGCGCCGGAATGCTTGTGGACGTAGAAGTGGCCATTTTGCCAACATGTAGGATCTATTCTTCTTCTTCTCAAACCCAAAACTCCGCAAACTAGTCGAGACGGAACTTGCTATTAAAAGGCAGATTCAATACCGAGGACCGGGGCACTTAACTATGTAACCAGCCATACCACCTGTTCACACCACCACGTTGTATGCCCCGCGCTCGCCAACGCCCATTTGCCGGTTTTGTGTTGCATTTGCGGCTGAGAGGTCAATATGGATAAGAGTGGATTGCTACCCACCACGACGGTTGCACACCACAAACTGTCACCGGCACGATTGCCACGGCCTGAAGAATTAATTAGGAAGGTCTCATGAACCAGGATTGGTGCGGGACACACGGCCGTTGGGGCGCAGCGCCGGTCTGGGCATCGGAGCAACCCCCGATGCCGTTGCCGCTTTTCCCCTTTCCTATCCCACCACTGCTATTCGACATTACCTTCGATTCCCCCCACTAACGATAAGCGAGCAGTGTTGCATTTGAACGTCTTACCACTTTCTCACATTCCATCCCCTCGTTATCATGATTTCAGATTGAGCTGCCAGTCAGCATCACCATTACCCCTTTTCCGGTCACGCGACCACACCGGTCGGGTCCGATGAAGCCGACAATATGTTAATACTGCAGCTGCTGTCAAGGTTACCATGGCGAACAATCGCCCTCATAGTCCACGCCGTCCTCTACATCGCTCTATCGCTGGCGATGCTGGTAGCAGTGGACGGCTACCTCGCACAAGATGACGGCCACACCTCAGAGCCCTCATCACAGCGACCAACCTTCCGATCCAGCGACATCATCACCTTTGTATCCGCTGCTACCATGGCCGTCAGCTGGATCGCCGGCATCTGGTCGGGAAGCGTCTTGGCAAAAAGCGGATACGTCGTCTGGGTCAACAGCCGCGAGGACGTCGACAAGGAGCTCGTCGCCGACAAGATCCGCCGAACCATGGACCACCAACTCCCCGTCTACCTCGGCACGCGCCGAGACTTCACCCTCGTCCAGATAGCCACCCTGCTCGTCATCCCCGCCTTCATCGCCGCCCCCCTCCTCCAGGGCGCCCTCGACTGGCGCTCCTCCTCCGAAGCAACTGGCCTCACCACCCTCAAATCCGGCAACCCTGCCGCCTCCTTCTGGGGCTGGAACTACCTCGACGGCAACGCCCGCGACGCCGACGAAGAAAACTGGGGCGCCGCCTCCCTCGCCGGAATCACCTGGGACAGCCACTCGCAATCCTCCTCCTCCGGAAAGCAAACCTGCCGCCACGTCATCTCCCACACCCAGTTCCCCCCCGGCTCCAAGCTCCTCAACGCCATGATCCCCTGCATCATCATCCACTCCATCTCCATCCCCACCACCCCCGTGCCCCCCGAGGGCATCACCATCATCGACAACCCGCGCCTCATCACCACCAGCAAAGCCTGGCGTCTCTTTGGCGAAATCGCCGGCACCATCGCCCTCTTCGACCCGACCAACACCTCCCTCCCCATCCCGCCCGTGCTGGGCTCAGACATCCCCCCCGGCGATATCATCTTCGCCTCGGACCCCATCTACCCCTCACCCTTCCTATGGTCTGGCCCCATGACCGCCCTGCTCGTCATCGCAAAGTACATGCCCTACCCGCCGTACTCCGCCGAGCCCTTTGGGATCAAACCCCCGCCCAACAGCCTCCCCCGCGGGGCAGTGATGTCCTTCGCAGAAGGCGAGGGCGTTCGCCCCGAAAAGTACTTCATCCACCTGCGGGTGAACTTCACCGCGGGGGTGATCCACCCACCCTCATCGACGTACATCAAGCGCAACGTCATCGAAGCAGACGCCAACGACCCCGAAGGGGGGGACATCCGGCCCGCGAGCTGGGTCAAGGAGGCGGTATACATGATGTCGGACACGATGAACTGCATGGTGCGGATGAACTCGACGGCGATTCCGACGTGGCGGAATCTGGAGAGTTATGTGCGGGATCTGGTAAGGTTTTCGTACATGGCGGCGTGGACGAACTTGCAGCAGAAGTTTGAGCCGAATAGTACGGATCTGGTGGTGGAGATGCAGGAGCCACGGCTGCAGGCGAGGGTGTCGAGGTGGAGGGTGGTGGTGTGGATGCTGATCAATGTGGCGTTTTCGTCGTCGTGGTTCTTGGTGTGGGAGTTGAGGAGGAGGAATGGCGAGATTGGCGAAGTGGATGGGTTTGCGGACTTTGTGTTGAGAATGTATGCGTATTTTGAGAAGGAGAGGGAGAGGGAACTGCAGATGGACGATAGGGGTCATATGAAAGAAATGGTGGTGGTGGAAAACAAGGCGCTGGGATGAGATTGGGGAGACATATTATAAGCAAAAGTACATAAATGTCCGTGGTATCATAAAGCAGTACATCATGATGCATATGCTGAAATCCAAACTCCTTGCAATTGTCGTTAACCATAACTCCGGTTCGCTTCCGGATACCGCCCGTCGTCCACACCCGTCGCGCTGATAGCCTTGTCCTGCAAGTCAAGCTCCAGCCCCGTCCCATCACCAGACACGCGAACATACGCTGTAAGCCTCCAGGTGTCCCAATTCTTCACTCTTACTCCGGTGTTCCGTAACAGGCTCGTCGGCCTTGTGTTCACAGCCAATGCAAGGAGATCCCCGAGCTGTGACCATGCATTGCTCTGCCAAGATCCTTGGACCGACGTGACGACAAGGTGAATAAGTACTAGGAGTACGTGTGTCAGAAGGACGGCCCATGCTAGCTTGGTCGTTGTGCCGTTGAAGTTGTACTCGTAGATGTTGTGCTCAAAGAAGAGCTCGTGTCTTGCGTAGCTGGGGAGTCGGAGCGTCTCGAAGTCGACTTCGGTGATGTTACCGGCAACCTCTTTGGTTGTGTTCCATGGGCCAAAGAACGAGTCGCTGCTGAGCGACCTGGAGTTCCATGAGTACGGAACTGCGGACACGAGGTTCGTAAGAGTTACTGTCATGGCCCACTCCAAGGGATCTTTATGAAAAGTGGAATTGTCGTAGGCCGGAGTTCCCACTTCTCCTGCGATGAGCTCTAGCATATAGTTGTAGAACGTCAATATCCGACCCGGCTTCAGCCCAGCCATGAGTGTCATTTTGTAGGTGTCGATGCTCTCTAGCCACGCTGGTTCGAGAGTGATGAAGTCTCCAGTGTTCCGCGTCGCATCCAGACTCTGGACCGATTGGTTCGCGGTAGACTGGATCGCCTCTTTGTCGATGCTGTAGCCGAACAGTGCGGCGCTTCCTGTCTGAGGCAACACCCAGGTATCGGAGTTCATCCAACGAGCGTCAATGAAACAGATAGTTATAGTACTCAAGTTCCCGGTTTTCGGGTCCCATGTCCAGAAACTGCCAGACGTGGGGACGGGTGCCACGTCAGCAAGATCAAGGAACCCAACCCACCGCCTTGTCTGGTTTGCAGCCGCAAAAAGCGATCGGTTGAGGGAGAACTCAAACTGAGGGTACAGGCCCCGTTCCATCTGAAATCTCAGGGGCGAGTCTTCGGCCTTTTCGCCTTGGGATGGCTGCAGAACCGGGTATTTAGGGTTGGTGCACTGTACTGCGAGCCTTGGCTGCTTGATAGGCAGCGGTCGGCCAGCTTGATCTGAGATTTTTGATGATATCCGAGATGGAAATGGGTGTGCCCTCCCCCAGCCAGTAATGGGGCTACCTGACGAATAGGTTAACTCGCCGGCTGTGTTGAGATTGGGAATTGTCGCAACATAATGGTCGCCGGGCACCTGGTAAGACTGCCACCAGGCCATGATCCTGTTCTGCATTGTGATGTTTTCCGGCACCATCACTCCCAATCCCTTTGTTGTAAGCCAGGACCAAGACGTGCCACCCTCGTCGCCATACCCGGCATTGGTGGTGAGATAAGCTGAGCATACAGTGCCGCCGTCGTTGCATTCCTGCGGATAGCTTTGCGCGTCGATCTTGGTGGGATACAACCGCTCGACGGGGGCGATGATCAGCTGCCTGTGACTTCTCAAGGACTCGCCATCGGCGCCACCGACGCTCAGCGACCCGTTGACTTTGTGAAGGTCTATCTCCCACCAGTCCAGCCTGGGTATCATCACAATACCAGAGCTCGCGCCAGAAAGGGCTGCCAAGGTGAAAGTGAGGACCATGAGCGAGGCTAACACTAGGGACGAGAGCGTGACAGGTCGGTACCGCAGCAGAGGAGCGATGAAGGACGAGTTGAAGAGATAGAAGGGAGAGCTGAGCTGGAAGGCGGCCGTCAAGAATCCGAACGGGATGCCATTTGACCCCAGGAGCCCTCGGCGAATGTGGTAGAAGAGGATGTGGAAGAGCGATGCGATGATCAGGGCTTCATGCACCTTGGCCGCTATGAGGAGGGCGGCGAGGCCTTCGTTCCCGACCCCCCACGAGATGCGCAGGACGTAGACGGCGAGCAGGCCTAGGGTCACTGCGACAGGCGGGATGTGGAAGATGATGTACTGGATGAGCGAGCGGCTGAGACTCGTCACGTAGAGAACTTTTGGTTGCTCGCCGTCGGGTTTAACTGGTGTAACGTGTGTGTAGGACCCATGCTTGTCGCGCTCGGCCTCGTCTGACCATCGAGGAGATTCGTTGAAGGGTTGCTGGCGACGTTGAGCGTACTGGGAATTGTACTGAGAATTGTATTGAGAATCCATGTCTAGCAGCGGATTTTGTGCTGCGGACTCTTGCATATCGGCATGGTTGTTTTTCGTCGACATCAGAGTCGAATCCCGTTGTCGACAGCAACTGAACTTGGCGAGAGCCCGCGAACTGCTCCCGCGGGGCGACCCGCGTACTTGAGGGGTCCTGCCCAAGAACTTGCATCCTGCGTGAGATTTTCGGGTGATGGATTTCCCCGATCTTGAATGGGCGCAGCCCAATTGACAGCTGCGCCAACGCGCCTGAAACCCAATCGCATGATGTTGTTGGTTCCAGCCTCTCGGTCGTCAGCGAGCCCCTAGGTCCAATCCACGGGCCGCAGCAGCAATTCCCCCCTGTCGGATGGATCCGGTTATTTTAGGTAACAACCGCGCGGGTCTCCGCGCAACAGGATTCGAGGCCCCCAAAAAATCGACCTGAGGAGGCGGTAGATCGTGAATTGCGTACCGTACCCGACGATCCCTGCTTCATCGACTTCATCGATTGATATGATGTTTGTGTGCAAATGCGCTGCATGTCGCGGTGCAAATTGTGTGACAGAAACCGCAACAGCATGCACTGTGCTTGAGGTGTCGTCCCCCTCAATCTTTGCTGCACTTGCATTGGGCTCGTTGGTAGGGCTACTGGCGGAGCGGAGCATGGTTTCAAAACCGGGAAGGTGCTGACCTTGTACTACCACACCTCGATCTGCGCCTGCCAGCTCATGCCCAACCAAGTCAGCAAGAGGTGCAGATCAGGTGGAGACAACGTGGAGGTGTCTGACCAACAAACATCCCAATCGGGGCCTCGAACGCCCGCCATTCCAGCCAGGCCGGGCGATCCCCCCAATCACTGCAATTTTAGCTCTCGAAGAGGACTCAGATGCAGGCTATCCTCTTGGAGGTGGGCAGAAGGCAGTGGTTGTATTGGCTTTAGGTAGAAGGAGGATGTGGCCTGAGGGCTGACTGGAATTGCTGCAATAGACACTTCGTCCTCCATCACTCCTTTCTCTCAGCCTTCAGACTTCCCTTCACCGAGCACTTTTAAGTACCACAGCCCAACCCGCCAATCATGCCTCCTTATTCCCGGCATCATTACGAGCCCGTTTATCATGCAAGCGCACACCGCATCACCGACCCGGAGTCTCTGCAACGCGAAGGCTTTATTCTCTGTCTTGACCCCCCCCTTGCTTTGGAAAAATACCCCTGCCATCAATGATCGCCCCATTACACTCCACAATCTCCCTCAAGCTGTCAGAGGAAAATATACCAACAACACAGCAGCATATCTGCCAATGGAGCAAAGCAATGGTTAGCAAGCACTCAATGTCTCACCGAGCAGCCATATCGTTGGGAGGGGGAGGGTTGGTCAAACTTACGCCGTGGCAGCTGCCAAGGCCTCTTGGGGCTGGATATCAGTCCACGCGTGGACAACCAGGGCGAAGAATGCGACAAATCCGGTTATTATTCCTAGTCTTTTCAGCGTATCCGAGACGAATGCAAGCCACCACATGGGCCCAAAAAGCAGCCCTAGACCGGCAACCACGAACAGAGTCGAGATGACGGACTCGGCAGCCGCTTCGTTGCCATATATCGTGTCTGGCGAGATGACCTTGTCGGCGGTTTTCCTGGCTTGGAAGAGCCGGTCGATGAGTCGCGGGAAATGTTTCCTCAGGAACTCCAGCATTGGCGAGCGCGTGTACGAGACAAGGGAAACGACGTCATCCCCTTTTGTGATGAATTCCTGTTCTGGCTCGTAGATTGCAGCGTCGTGCCCCTTGAACCAGTTCTTGACATTCTCTGTCTGCCGGTCCGAGGCGGGATCCAGGCACCGCAGTTGTGAGTACGTCAGGAGGTAAGTGTCTGGTGATTCTCAGCCCGGCTCCTCTTCGTTGATTCGACTCGAGATTTTCAGCCATTTGGTATCAACTTACTGTACTGCTCTAGCATCGGGACCAGAGCCTTCAACTTGGTCCTCCGTGCCTGGTTTCCGTCATCCGAGATGCTATCGCATCGACCTTTTTCTTCTGAAAGCCCCTTGGCTTCTTCATCGATCGCAAAAAGCGCCCTCTCAGCTTTGGCGATGTCGTTTTGGAGCAGCAGCAGGACACGAGTGTTTAAGGCGCCAAAGCGCCGCAAAACCATAAAGTCGTCCTCCGAGGCCATCCATTTCGAAAGCAATGGATACCCCTCTGTCATGAACCTTCGAACACCGTGTATAGGCGACGGGCCTGATGGAGTATTTCCCGCTGTGCTTTCAATGTCGCCCTGACATGGAAGAAGAGGGTTGATACTTGACCGTGGCCACATGGTCGTGGAGCGTGTCCTGAACCTAGTAATTATGTGAATGATGGTTTGAGAGAACACTACAGTCTGAAACTGCTGTTCTTGAGTTTTAGGAGCACCAGTGGGAGTTATATGGCACCCAAGGTGGTGTGACCATCCGCTTGTGGTGAATGTAAAGTGCCATGATAGCTTCATGGCCGATGATATGATTGTGGTACGAGTGTCATGACGGTGTCATGCACCTATCGAATCCGATTGGGGAATTGCTGACACAGTATGCCTGGTAGCAAATACATCTTTGCAGGCTGATTTCATGTGGTAAACTGTGTATTTAGCAACACGACCAATCATGACATTAGCAGGGTTTACGTTTTACTGCAATCTCCTGAAAATTACTAACAACAGACCACACAGGACCAAAAGTGACGGGCATTCCTCCTTCTTCATCCTAACTCTACTTATTTCTTCAACGACTATGAGCGAAGATATCATATCTCATAAGGTGGTACTCACTGCGTTAGCCCGACATCGACCCACTACCGACACCCGTCTCGCACACTTGACATCCCACAGCTCCATGTCACCACTCTTTGTGCGTGCCAAGTCAACCCGCACATCCGATACCGGCCACGTCTCAGGTGAAGCCGAAATAATCAGATTACACCGAGCTACCTCCGGTAACGTCACGCAACCAAGGTGCTCTAGCGGCGAATTACACGTTTATAACACAATATTCAATGCTCGTCATGCCAACTGCCGCCACCGACACCATTCTCATCACCGTCGCATTGCATTGACCCCGAGGACTTCCGAGTCTCAGCAGCCATTCGATGTCATCGCAGTCCACAGGACCATACCGGCGCGAGAGCGGCGATGGAGATTCGACACCCCGTACAACAGGAAGGGGGGACGCTACCGTGGAGATGTCGTGGATGACGAAGACGAGGAGGAAGACGAAGAAGAGGAGCAAGATATGATGCGGAAAAAAATTCGAACTGGAGAAACTGAGCCGCGTGAAGGAGGAGAGGGAGGTGCTGCCAATAAAAAACACTGCCATCGCAATCGTCCCGCATATGGAGGTGGATATTATAACCCCATACCTTACGTCAACATCCGATCTTTGCACCCAAAGGGACCCCCAGTACCGTACAGCAGCGGCGTTGGTGATAATAGAGAAGGGGAAATTAATCAGCAGATTTAGAACTTGACAAACGATTTGAATCGGCTCAGATCAGCGTGGAGAGAGCGGGTGCCGTTGGGTTGATTGGGGTACGTTGTACCTACATGTAGTCTTCCTGGGATCGAGCATATAGCTTTGTGTTATATGTGCCCTGATAGACAGCCGTTTGATGCGTAGGTAGCAATACTGAACACAAGATAGGTACCTTACCTCAGGTATCTTCAAGTTTCTCTCACCCTCTTTCCACTACACCGCAACCCCCAACCTCCCCCGTCTTAACCCCTCCAGCAACCTCCCCACCAACCTCTTCA